>Ga0099364_10001407_pt1 | contig 39932 bp, 36 predicted proteins | sample TergutTh196P3_FD_73070 | JGI IMG/M metagenome (GOLD analysis project Ga0099364, IMG submission 73070) | Microcerotermes parvus P3 segment gut microbial communities from Pointe-Noire, Republic of the Congo - Th196 P3 | ecosystem: Host-associated > Arthropoda: Insects > Digestive system > Gut ... | reverse complement strand
GGGCGTTGCGAAAAAGGAGGGCGGATTTTCGCTTTCCCCGGGGGGGGGGGGGGGGGATTGGGTTGCGGCTCTTGAGGTTTGCTTTCCTTCCTTTTTGGGGGGGGGGGGGGGGGGTGGGGCAACCCCCCCCCCCCGCCGTTCCAAAAAATTTCACCGGCGTCCAGGCGGTACACGCCCGTAAGGATTTTTATCAGGGTCGACTTTCCCGCGCCGTTTTCGCCGACAAGCCCGTGGATTTCGCCCTCGGCGATCCCAAAATCCACATCCCTCAAGGCCCAAAAGCTTCCGAAGCGCTTGCTAAGCTTTTGTGTTTGCAAAAGCATTTGATTTCCCCCTTCGATAGCAGCGGTCACGCTGCCTTAATCAGGGTAGCAGGGGCGTATTTGTCGCCTTTTTCGATGGCTGCCCCTTCAAAGAGTTTCGTCATTTCCTGCGTAACGATTTCAGCCATGCCGTCAAAGTTCTGCGATACGGTGGCTTTGAGGCTGCCGCCTGCTTCAATCATCTCCACAGCCTGGGAGTTACCGTCCACGCCGGTTACGAGAACCTCGCCGCGATTGGCGGCTTCCAGCGCTTGGGAAGCGCCGATGGCGGGCTCATCCCACGCGCACCAGACAGCGGTTATGGAATCGGGCTGTGAATTTGAAAGAATCAGGTTTTCCATGGTTTGCCGCGCGTTTTCAATGGGGCCGGGAACCTCCACATGCTGCTCGGTGATGAGCGTGATGTCAGGGTATTGGGCCAACAAATCGTCAAATGCCTCACAGCGCTTCAGCACGCCGGGATGTGGGCGGTGGGTGAGCGCGATGACGGTGCCCCTGCCTCCCATAAGGTCTTCAAACAGGTATTTGGTAATCAATTCGCCCATCGCATAATTGTCGCTTGTGGCGTTCACCTGCATACCCTCGACAAATCCGCTGTCACATCCGAAAACAGGGATATCGCTGTCAAACGCGGCCTGCAGCGCCGTGGAAATCTGTCCCGGGTCCGTGCTGACAATGACAATGGCGTCGGCCCTTGCGGTCACGGTATCCTCAATGCGGCTGGCAAGCTGCGCGAAGTCTCCTTTGGTGTCCACAACTGTAACCGCCATGCCCTTGGCCTCCATCCCGGCCTTCATCTTTTCCACCATCTGATTTGTTGTGACGGAGCTTAGGTAGGGGGTAAGGATGGACACGTTTTTCCCGCCCGCGCCGGAATCCTGCGAAGCCGGGGCGCTTGAGGACGGCTGCCCGGAGTCTCCGCACGCGGAAAGAGAGAATACTAATATTACGGCTAAAAACATTGATGTTAACTTTTTCATAAAGAATCCTCCTGTTTTAATTAGACTTCATTTATTGCACGGGTGGTTTCCAAATCTGTAAAGAATACGTCTATGAATCCGCCCGACAATGCCGCGTGAATGGCCTTCGCTTTTTTAGGGCCGATTGCAAAAGCGATGACCTTTGATTTTCGGATGCTGTGCAGGGTTTGTCCGATGCTCCGGTCTGAAATGGACGTTTCTACGATTCGGCCCGCGGAGTCTAGATAAGAGGTGCAAAGCGACGCGGCGGCCCCAGCTTTTGTCAATTCGTCAATATCCGCCTCGCCCAGCGCTCCGGCCCGCACGTTGGTGGAATGTATATCAACCTCGCCAATGCCAATCATGCACATATTGCATTGGGAGCCCTTTTGAAGGATGGATGCGATGCCCGGTTCCGATGAAAGCTTTTCCCGTAATTCAGGGCTGCGGACAACAACCGGGGCGTTGAGGATATGGAAGCTGCCGCCGGAACACTCGGCAAAACGCTGCGCGATGACGTTTGCCTGCCAAAGCGCACCTGTAGAGCCCAGTCCCCCCACGAGCGGGACAACCTCAAGGCCGCGCCGCTCAAAGCGGGTGATGCTGTGAACAATCGCGCTGATTGTTTGCCCACTCATTACGCCTACACGCGCGTTATCCATGATATAAGCGTCCAGATTTTGCGCCGCAAGGCGTCCGAAGCGCTCTATGCGGGTCTCGTCCTTGAGCGGGCCGCTTTCAAGAACAAGCGCATCCTGAAGACGATACCGCCTGATAAGCAGTTGCTCATATTCCGCCTCATCCGCATAGGGGTTTTTGATTGTAACCGTAACCAGATTGTTCGTCCTTGCATAGGCAAGTATGCGGCTGATTTGCGGCCTGGAGATACCAAGCCGGGCGGAAATCTCCTTCTGGCTGAGATTATCAATGTAATACAGCTTACAGATTTTGACCGCGATACGAATGTTGTCGGCAAGAGCCATGCGATACCACCTTTGAAATTAAATTCATTAGATGAAATTATGTTCAGTAAAACCATTTTATTATTTATTCTCTTGCCTGTCAATGGTTTTTATCAAAACTTGCTTGAAATTACTTTCAATTGCGTATAATTAGAAAATAATCATTTTTAAATTTGTGATAACAGACAAAAGAAAGCCTGCACAATCCACATTTATATGGATTGCGCAGGCTTTTTGACGGTGCGCTCCTCTTTTTCTATTATGAATTGTTTTTCGTGATTCGGTAATGTATAATTTATTTGTCTGTATTTAACGGATATAATGGTTATAACCGGCAGCTTGCCTTTTATGGCGCCGCGCCATGAGACACAAAATCAAAAACTGCGTCCGCCATACCGATACAATCGTCATAGCCCCATTGCATCCTTATCTGGGCGCCCTGCCCGGTAAAATCAAAGGTATCCGCGAAGCTCTTTAGAGGGTCGCCTTCGCCCAGGGCCAGCTTCAAAAATGTGGCGCCCGGAAATTTCTTTTCCGGAAGCTCGAACGCGGTGTCAAGCGCTACGACTAATATTTTCCTGAACCCGTCGTGATACAGGGGCGTGACGGGGACGTTATCCTTAATCCCGCCGTCCACATAAGCCTCGCCGTCTATAATGATGTCGGGAAAAACAAACGGTATCGCGGCGGAGGCCAAAATGATGTCTTCTATTACCTTTTTGTCATAATCGCTTATTTTGAAATAACGGGCTGTTGCCGTCCAGGTAAGCGGGCCTGTTAAAACCGCCGTAAGCAGCCTGTGGAAAGTATTCTTTTCCGAATATGTTTTTATGTAACGGTAAAGCGATTCCGGTTTTTTTATACGGGTTGCGGTTGCGTAAAACACAGTCTTGCTGTTTTTCACCGCGGATAAGTCAATATGCTGCCTGATAAGCTGCCTGAGCCCGCTGTTTGAAAACCATCCGTTGTAGCTGTGCCCCTTGCGCCGGTCGTTTGGCTTTAAAATTGCATCCTCGCTGAGGCCGCTCCACGCTCCGATAGCCGCATCAAGCTTGCCCGCGCAAAACATGGCGCCGTTCAGCGCTCCGACGGAGGCGCCTGAAACGCCTTTAATCAAACCGCTTACGCCCAGCGTATCCAGCGCCTTCCAAACCCCTATTTGATACGCGCCTTTTCCGCCTCCGCCGCCAAAAACAATCCCGATTTTGTTTTCCATAAGCCTCGCCCCGCAAAAATGATTCTTTGTTATGTTTATGTGAGGCGGGCCGTGGATATATCTTGGACAGTTAGGATTTTATTTGTTTGGCTTAGTACTTTAAAGCTGAACTCTATATGAGAATCTGCCTACAATCTGTCTACAACCCGCTGGGAATCCAGCGCCGCCATGGTAAAGCCTTGTTTCGCCATTTGAACCTGTCGTTATGACTGCAATCGTTAAAGGTGAACCGGTCATGCTAAGTAGGGGAATTGTACTCCAAGTATACCCCCTAAACCCAACTGGAAGCACGGCTAATAAATCACCATTAACGATATCTGCATTAGCCACTGCATTAAAATTAAGTGTGATTATCCTGTTCTCCCTATCGAACTCCCCTGTCATGGGGGCGGTTTCCGAAAATTTTCCAGCTACAGCTATGGGAAATCTTTCATTTATATTTACCTTAGTTGACAATAGCTCATCAACTTCGGCCTGCGTATACATTTTTGAGATGTCGTTTTTATTGATTTCAATTTGTGCAAGCTGCTCCTGCTGAATCAAGCCGTATCCATCCTGTTTGTCGACCTTGCCGTCAAAAAGCGCACCGTGGGCGTTCGGGTCGATCATATGCTTTTCCAGCTCGCATTTGTCGGCCTTGTACTGAAGCTTGGTGTCTGTTTCGGATTTTGTATAGCGGTCGGTGATGTCGCTGTCCGCGCGGTCGATTCGTTTGCTTAAGCATTCAATGTGGTTTTGGTTGCGCGTGATTTGCTCCAGCTTTTTCTTATGGATAAGGCTGTGCCCATCCTGCTTGTCAACCTTCGTTTCGCTGTTCCGGTCGGCTTTGTCCTCTACCCGTTTTATATCGCGGTCAATCAGTTCAATTGCGTCAATGCGGGTGTTGTAGCCATAGTTCGGGGTATTGCTCATAAATAAAAACTCTTTTATAATAAAATAAAGAATCGCATAATTGCTTGTAGCAATAAAATGCAATTCCTATATTCTTATTATATAACATATGTTCTTGTTTATCAAGTCCACCCTTTGTTTTTTATTTTTTCAACTATTATTAAGGAGACGGGTTGTCTGTCCCGGCATGTAAAAAAATGATAGCCTCAATTGAAAATATAAGTAAAAGCTTCGGCGCAAGCCTTATCCTGCGGGATATCACCGCCAGAATAGAAGACAGCGATAAAATCGGTCTCGTCGGCATGAACGGCGCGGGCAAATCGACGCTGCTCTCCATCATATACGGGGATTTGGGGCCGGATACCGGCTCCGTCTCAAGAGGCGAGGGCGTTCATTTCGGATTCCTCAGGCAAAACAGCGGCCTTTCCGAAAGCGGCACGATAGATTCCGAAACCCGCGGCGTTTTCTCACATCTGCGTCAAATAGAGGAGGAAATGCGCGTAATCGAGCGAAAAATCGCGGCGACCTGCCATTCCTCGCCCGATTATCCCGCTTTGGCTGAAAAATACGATTCCCTTAGCGCACGGTTCGAGGCACAGGACGGCTATCTCATAGACGTAAAAATTGCCACCGTGCTGAATGGCATGGGCTTTGGCGGGGTGAGCCGCCAGACGCCCGTGTCGGTCCTAAGCGGCGGCGAGAAAACCCGGCTTGCCATATGCAAGCTCCTGCTTGAATCCCCCGACCTCCTGATATTGGACGAGCCCACAAACCATCTTGACTTCAAAACGCTTTTATGGCTTGAGGAATACCTCGGGGCTTACAAGGGGGCGATTCTTGTCGTTTCCCACGACAGGTATTTTCTTGACAAGCTCTGCAACCGGATATGGGATATCTCGGGCCGATCCATGACCGCGTACAACGGCAGCTACACAAGCTATATCGGGCAGAAGGAGGAGCGCTTCGTCCGGCAGATGAAGGAATATGAAGCCCAGCAGCGGGAAATCGCCGAGATGAAGGATTATGTGGCGCGCAACCTCGTGCGCGCCTCCACCAGCAATATGGCGAAATCCCGCCGGAAGGCGCTTGAGCGGATGGAGGTTGTCGAAAAGCCCAAAAAGCCGCCAAAGGCCGCGCATATAAGCTTTAAGCATAAACGGGAGCCTGTAAAGGACGTCCTGCATGTGGAAAACCTTGCGGTGTCCGTAAATGAGGACGGTGAATGCCGAACGCTTTTCAGCGGTCTTTCTTTCGATATGATGAAGGGCGAGAAGATTGCCCTCATAGGCGCGAACGGCATCGGTAAATCCACGCTTCTCAAAGCCATACAGGGCCTTGCCCCGCGCGATACGGGCATGGTCGAATGGGGTCGCGGCGTGGATATCTCCTATTTCGAGCAGGAGGAGCGGATGCTCGACTGTTCTAAAACAGCCTTGGATGAGCTTTGGGACCGTTTTCCCCGCGAGTACGAGCATACCATCCGCACGGTTTTGGGGCATGTTAGGATAACAGGCGAGAATATCTATAAAAAAGTCGGGGATTTGAGCGGCGGCGAACGCGCGAGGATTAAATTCGCCATGCTTGCATTATCCTGCGGCAATGTGCTGATCATGGACGAGCCCACGAACCACCTTGATTTATCCACCAAGGAGGCGCTTGACAAGGCACTCCAGCAATACGGCGGCACATTGCTTGTCGTCTCCCATGACCGCTATCTTTTAAATAAATTCCCGAACAAAATAGCGGAAATGAATGAAACAGGCATAAGCGTTTATCAAGGCAATTACAATGCGTATCTTGAGCAAAAGGAGAAAGAGCGGGCGCTTTCCTCCCCCGTGCCCGAAAGCGATGTGCCTGTCAAGAAAAGCGCGGAATCAAACGGCTACCGCGGCAGGAAACAGCGCAGCGAGGATGTGGCACGGAAAAACAGGATACAGGAGCTTGAACGGAAGATAGAAGAGCTTGAAGCCCATATCCGGAACCTTGAAGACGAGATAGCCTCACCAGAAACCGCGTCCGATTATATTTTATTGGAGGAGAAATGCGCGGAGCTTGAGGAAAAAAAACTTGTGCTTTCCCGTGCGATGAACGAATGGGCGGAGATCAGCGCGGAGTAGGGGATTGGCATAACGGCTGTAATTTTCACGTAAAATTACAGCCGTTTTATATATTTCATGGTAAAATAAATTACGCTTGACTATTACCTTAAGGTATGATACTATTAGGTTAATTGAAGTAAGGAGAGGTCTTCCTATGGACAAATTAATTCTTGGGCTGCTTATGCTAAAAAGGCTGACGGTGTATGAAATACGCGGCATTATCAGGAAAAATTTCGGGCCGGTGTGCAGCGACAGTCTGGGGAGCATTCAGGCGGCAATCAAAAAACTGCTTGCGGCACAGATGGTTACTTGTTCGGAGTACGTGGAAAAAAGCGTTAACAAAAAACAATACTCCATTACAGACCACGGGCGGGAGGAATTTTTAGCTTGGCTTGAAATCCCTGCCGATATGTCAAACTCAAAAAACATGGAGTTTGGCAAGCTCCTGTTTATGGGGCTTATGCCGTCGGATAAACGTCCCGCGCTGATCGATGAAATCATTGCGCTTTTGGAAAAAGAGTTGTCCGGATTGCTTGCGCTTCAATCTTCCATACGATTGGCGGATGGAATCAGACAGGCGGTTGCCTCTTGGGAAGATGACCCCGAATACCGTCTAGGCATCGAAAAGGTCACGCAAAACCCGGATATCGCCGAAAACGCAAAAGACATAGGCGATTTCGAAATGCTTGCGCTGCAATACAGCATCGATTTTACGAGCTTTCAAATTGGATGGTTCAATAGCCTTAGGGAAAAAATAAAGGCCGGGAATAAAGCAGGGAGGAAAATCTGATGAAAAAGGTCATCGTCATCGGCGGTGGAATTGCCGGGCTTTCCGCGGGAGTATATGCGCAAAAATGCGGCTTCGGCGTCACGATATTGGAAAGCCACAGCATCGCCGGCGGAATTTGCACGTCGTGGAAAAGGGGCGGGTATCTGTTTGAGGGCGGGATGCACTGGCTGGCCGGCTCTAATAAAAATGAGGCCTTGAATAAAGTGTGGCGGTATATAGGCGCATTGGACGACAGTGTGAATATTCGCTACTGCGAGCCATTTATTGAATACAACCATGAGGGCGCGCCAATCCGGCTTTACCGCGATGTTGACGAAACCGAGCGGCACCTTCTTGCGCTTGCGCCTGCCGACGCGAAGGAAATCAAAAGGTTTTGCGGCAATATCCGCAAGGTGAAAAATCTTACCGAGCCGCTTACCGATCTGTGGGGAGTTAAGGTTACAAAAAAGAACCGCCCGCCGCTTTCCCTGTTCCTTTCCCTCTTGTCCGTCATAAGTGTGATGGGCGTCTATTCTAAAATTTCAAGGGAACGATACGTAAACCGTTTTTCCCATGAAGGCATACGCGGGATGCTCCGCTCCGTCCCCGGCAGCGAGCAGGGCATCGCGATGCTGTTTATGACGATGGGCGCCTTGGCCCGCGGCGACGGCGGCTTCCCCGAAGGCGGCTCGCTTCCCTTCGCGGGACGGATTGTAAAGAAGTTTACGTCGCTTGGCGGTAAAATGCTTTATAATACGCGCGCCGATCGCATCGTCGTCGAAAATGGAAAAGCGGTCGGCGTTATGGCAGGCGGCAGGCGGCTGGACGCCGACGCCGTAATCATTACGGCTGATACCATGGCGATTGACTACCTGTTCGACACGCCGCCCAAAGCGCCCTGGCTTGACGAGATGAAAAAGGTGACAGGGCCAACGATGGTTACGTTTGTTTGCCTTGGTATCAACGCCAACCTGAAACAATATCCGGAAAGGCCGCTCTTCAAGCTCAAAGATCCAATCCGGCTCGCAGACCGGACATATGAGGCCTTACTCGTCAGCAACTACGCGGCCAACCCCACATATTCCCTTGAGGGCAAAACCGCTATGACGGTACAATTGCCCGGCGATACCTACGATTTCTGGAAAAAGGCGAAAGACGAGAACCGGTATGCCGATGAAAAGCAAGGGATCGCCGATGCTGTTATCGCCGCGATAACAGCACAAATGCCGGAAGCAGGCGGAAAGGTTGAAGTCCGCGACGTCGCGACGCCCCTCACCTATGAGCGCTACTGCGGCAACTGGAAGGGCTCCTGGATGACCGCAATAACGCCCGACATGAAATTTAAGACGTATCCGGCTGTCATAAAGGGGCTTGACCGCGTCTACTTCGCGGGACAGCGCATGATGCCGCCCGGCGGGCTTCCTTCCGCGCTGATGACCGGACGGGCGGCTGTGCAGTATCTTTGCCGCGATACGGGCACATTGTTTATCAGTGAGGATTGAGATTGTTGACTTTGTCAACAATTTTTGAAGGGGTATCCGATACCTCTTCAATATTCCTCCGGTTCCGCGCAACCGGCGCGGGTTAAGGAGCCCTGCGGCGAAATCAATTCGCCTGCGGGAAATTATGAAGAACATGATTTGCGGCTTTATCGATAGTCTGAAGCGGGACGGCTATTATAGCCGTCCCGCTTAGCAATTTGGTCTATTTAAGTCATCCCATTACGACGGTTACCTCGGCATCGCCGCCATCGGACAGAATCTCCCCGGAAACCGGCTTGCCGTTTACCGTGACCGACTTCACGCCCTTCTGCATACCCGCCGTGTTGTCGACGGTGATGATGTAGCGCACACCCCTAAACAGGCGCTCGACCTTGTAGCCCTTCACGCCGGACGGCAGGCACGGGTCGACTATCAAGCCGTCAAAGCCCGGCCTGATACCTAAAATATGCTGGGATATGTTTACAAACGTCCATGCCGCTGTACCGGTAAGCCATGAGTTTTTCGCTTCCCCGTGGCGGGCGGCATCGCGCCCGGCTATCATCTGGGAATATACATAAGGCTCGGTGCGGTGCAGCTGCACGATGTCCTCTAAAAAAGCGGGGGCTATTTTGCGGTACACCTCAAACGCGCGGTCGCCGCGCCCGGCGGTACATTCCGCGATGGAGACCCACGGGTTGTTGTGGCAGAAGATGCCCGCGTTTTCCTTATAGCCCGGGGGATAGGTGGAAATCTCGCCCAAATTGAGGCGGTATGTCCTGTAAGCGGGCTGCTGGAGCATGATGCCGTAATCGGTGTCCAGCCGCTCCTTTACGCTGTCCAGCGCCTTGACGGCCCGGCCGTCGTCCATCCCGATGCCCGCCATGCCCATGAAGCCTTGGGGTTCAATGAAAATCTGGCCCTCCTCGCATTCATGGCTGCCGATTTTTTTACCGTAGGCGTCGTAGGCGCGCAGGAACCACCCGCCGTCCCAGCCGTGGTTGTCAACAGCCTCCTTCATGGCGCGCACGGCCTGCTCCGCCTGCGCGGTTTTTTCCGTTTCGCCGCGGCGCTTGCACATCTCGATATAATCGGGCGCGCAGTACAGGAAAATGCCCGCGATCAGCACGGATTCCGCAACGCCCGATTCAAAATTCGCGGTGGTCTGGAAGCTTTCGCCGGGCGTTTCCGAGAAGCAGTTGAGGTTGAGGCAGTCGTTCCAGTCCGCGCGTCCAATCAAGGGAAGCCCATGAGGGCCGAGATGGGTGGCGGTATACCCGAACGAGCGGTGAAGATGCTCCATCAGCGGGGCTTCGGTGCCTTCCTCCAAATCAAACGGAACAGCTTCGTCGAGTATGCCCCAGTCGCCCGTCTCCTTGACGTAGGCCGCAGTGCCGATGATAAGCCACAGCGGGTCGTCGTTGAACCCCGTGCCGACCTCGGCGTTGCCTTTTTTCGTCAGCGGCTGGTACTGGTGGTATGCAGACCCGTCCTTAAACTGGGTTGCCGCGATGTCCAAAATGCGCTCCCTTGCGCGCTCCGGTATCAGATGCACGAAGCCCAGCAAATCCTGGCTGGAATCGCGGAAGCCCATGCCGCGCCCAATCCCCGACTCGAAGTAGGAGGCGGAACGGGACATGTTAAACGTCACCATGCACTGGTACTGGTTCCAGATGTTAACCATCCGCGACACCTTGACCATCCTCGGGTCTTCGTCTCCGGGGAACAATTGCCAACGGGACAGTAAATCTTTCCAATGTGTCCTAAGCGCCTGAAGGGCGGCGTCTACCTGCTCGTCCGTCTGGTATTTGGCAAGCAGCGCCAAAGCCGGCTCCTTGCGGATTACGTCCGGCGCCTCAAACTTTTGATTTGCCGGGTTTTCGCAGTATCCAAGCACAAATATAACGCTTGTGGATTCGCCCGGCTCCAAGGCAATCTCGAACCTGTGGGAGCCGATGGGCGCCCACCCCGACGCGACGCTGCCGCGCGATTTGTCCTCAAGCACGGCCTGAGGCTTGTCAAAGCCGTTGTACAGCCCCAAAAAGCTTTCGCGGTCGGTGTCGAAGCCGTTATTCTCACGGTTTGCCGCGAAAACCGCGTAATGGTTGCGGCGCTCGCGGTATTCCGTCTTATGGTAGATGGCGCTCCCGTGGACTTCCACCTCGCCGATTGAGAAGTTGCGCTGGAAGTTCGTTGAATCGTCCATGGCGTTCCACAGGCAAAATTCCACGAATGAAAACAGGGAAAAGGCTTTCTTTTCGCTGCTTTCGTTGTGCAGCTTCAAACGGTGAATCTCGGCGGTATCGCCCACAGGCACAAAGGCCGTGTGCGTTACCGAAAGCCCCGCGCGTGCACCGGTAATGACCGAGTAGCCAAGGCCGTGGCGGCATTCATATTTATCCAGCGGCGTTTTGCACGGCTGCCAGGACGGGTTCCAGACATCCCCGTTGTCATTTATGTAGAAATAGCGTCCTCCCGCGTCAGCCGGCGCGTTGTTGTAGCGGTAGCGTGTGAGGCGCAGCAGCCGGGCGTCGCGGTAAAAGCAGTATCCGCCCGCCGTATTGGAAAAGAGGCCGAAGAAATCCTGCGAGCCAAGGTAGTTAATCCACGGGTAGGGGGTATCGGGCCTTTGGATACAGTATTCGCGTTTTGTGTCGTCAAAATAGCCGTAGGACATATGTGTTTCCCCTTTCGGTGATAGTTTAAGAGCATTATAACATAAAAGCGGAACGCGAAGCGTTTTGTTAGCGGGCGACAGCCCGCGTGCGGCGCGGAGCGTCCGCCTTTTGATGTTTCAATGTTCTCGGGCCCCGTTCAAAATCTTTGATTTTGCTAACGGGTGAGGTTATTATAACACAAGGGTGAATGCAAAGCAATTCACCCTTGTGTTTCAAGTGCATCTTTCAACGCTTTTCTTACAATATCCGGGCTGCCCGCCCCGCCCAGCCTTTTCATTACCTGCCCCATCAGGAAGCCAAACGCCCTGTCTTTCCCGGCACGATAATCCGCCAGAGCGCCCGGGAGGGCCGATAAAACCATATCCACCGCCTCAGCGACAGTCCCGTCGTCGGTAATCATGAGCAATCCCTTTTCGGCGATATAATCCTCAGGTTCAACGCCGCGCGTAAACACCGCCTCGACGGTTTCCTTATACGCGCCGCGGTTTATCCTGCCGTTTAAAACAAGGGCGATAAGAACAGATAATTTTCGTGCGTCTAAACACAAATCTTCCGGCAGCGTGCCGGTTTGGTTCATTAGCCGCATGATTTCGCCTGTAATCAAATGGGCGGCTTCCAGCGCCTCGCCGCTTGTCACGGAGACGGCCTCGAATAAATCGGATATGTTCTTATGCCCGGTAAGAACCGCCGCCTCCGCTTCGGAAAGCCCGAAAACACGCGCGTAGCGCTCCCGCTTCTGATGCGCGAGCTCCGGCAGGCTTTCCCGGATGCGATGAAGCCACACGTCGTCAATCCGAAGCGGCAATAAGTCAGGCTCGGGGAAATAGCGGTAATCCTGCGCGTTTTCCTTTGAACGCATGCCGTAGGAGACGCCTTTATCGTCGTCCCAGCGGCGCGTCTCCTGCACGATATGCCCGCCGCGCTCCAGCGTTTCGATTTGGCGCCGGGCCTCATACTCAATCGCACGCCCGATGGCTTTAAACGAATTTAAGTTTTTCATCTCGGTTCGGACGCCCAGTTCGCCGCCCTCCCGGCGCACGGAAAGGTTGACGTCGGCGCGAAGGGAGCCCTCCTGCATTTTGCAGTCGCTTACCCCGAGGAAGAGAAGCGTCTCGCGCAGCTTTTCAAGATAAGCGGTCACCTCGCTGCCGCTTCTAAAATCCGGCTGCGAGACGATTTCCAAAAGCGGCACGCCGCAGCGGTTAAAATCCATGCGCGTGCCGCCGCCCTCATGGAGAAGCTTCCCCGCGTCCTCCTCCATGTGTATTTCGCGTATGCCGATTTTCTTTTTTTGCCCGTGATTTTCAATCTCCATATACCCGTCGCGGCAAATCGGGGCGTATAGCTGAGATACCTGATAGGCCTTCGGCAAATCAGGATAAAAATAGTTTTTGCGATCAAATTTACAGCTTTTTGTGACGGAGCAGTCAAGCGCGAGTCCCAGCCGTACCGCGTATTCCACCACGGCGCGGTTGAGTCTCGGCAGGACGCCCGGCATCCCCGCGCATACGGGGCAGACATGAGTATTCGCACTGCCGCCGAAGGCGGTGGTACAGCCGCAGAAAATCTTTGATTTTGTCGAAAGTTCCGTGTGAACCTCAATGCCGATGACGGTTTCCCAGCTCATACCGCCGCACCTCCCGGTTTTTTCGTGTGGTGGCCGGTACGGTGCTGGTAAACGCGCGCCGCCCCGATAAGCTTTTCTTCCGAAAACGCGCCGCCGATTAATTGAAAGCCGACCGGCAGCCCCTGCCCGTCAAACCCGCAGGGAAGCGCCGCCGCCGGAAGCCCCGCCAGATTCACCGACACCGTGTAGATATCGCCCATATACATCTTCATGGGGTCGTCTATATTTTCACCGAGCTTGTACGCCGTTGTGGGCGCGACGGGGGAAAGTATCATGTCAAACCGCTCGAACAGGCGGTCGTAGGCGTCCTTGATAAGAGCGCGGGTTTGCAGCGCCTTTTTGTAATAGGCGTCGTAATATCCCGATGAAAGCACAAACGAGCCGATCATAATCCTTCTTTTGACCTCAAGGCCGAACCCCTCGCTGCGGGAAAGGCGGTAAACCTCGGAAAGCGTTTTTGCGTCCGCGCTCCGGTAGCCGTATTTCAGCCCGTCATACCGCGAAAGGTTGGATGAAGCCTCAGCGCAGGCGATGATATAATACGCGTGAACCATATAATCCATCAGTGGCATTTCAAATTCCTCGACGCGCGCCCCCGCAGCCTCAAGCTCCTTCGCCGCCTCAAGGACGGCGCGCTTCACATCCTCGTCAATGTCCTTGCTGAAATAATTGCGGGGCAGGCCGATTACGGCCCCGTCGAGCCGCTCGGTACGGGGTTTATCGAAATCAAACGGCTTTTCAATGACACATGTGCCGTCCTTTTCGTCCGGGCCGGATATGATAGACAACAAAGCGGCGCAGTCGTCTATATCCCTCCCGATCGGTCCAATCTGGTCGAGGGACGACGCGTATGCCACAAGCCCGTACCGCGATACCGCGCCGTATGTGGGCTTGATGCCGGTGACGCCGCAAAAAGAACACGGCTGGCGTATGCTGCCGCCTGTATCGGAACCCAGCGACAGCGGGATTTCGCGGGCGGCCACGGCCGCGGCGCTGCCGCCGGAGGAGCCGCCCGCGACTCGTGAAGCATCCCACGGGTTGCGCACGGGGCCGAACGCCCCCGTCTCGCTGGAGCCGCCCATCGCGAATTCGTCCATGTTGAGCTTGCCAAGGACAACCATGCCCGCCTGCTCCAGCCTGTCAACCACCGACGCGTTAAATACGGGCAGATAGCCGCCAAGCATTTTTGACGCGCAGGTGGTTTTAATTCCCATGGTTGAGATGTTATCCTTCAAGGCAACCGGCACGCCGGCGAGAGGGGAAAGGGTATCCCCGGCGTCAATCCGCGCCTGTACGTCTTTGGCGCGGGCAAGAGCTCTCTCCTTCGACACGGTCAGGAAAGCGTGATAACGGCTGTCCGCTTTTTCTATCAAACCAAGATAGGCGTTTACCGCTTCGGTTACGCCCAATCTTTTTTCTTTTATGGAATTTGAAAGCGCAAGCGCGCCTATGTCAAGCATTACGTTCACCATGCCTTTGTATTATCCGCAACGAAACGCTCCGGTCTTGCGAATACATCGCCCGGCGGGTTTCATTGCTGAAAATGCGCCTTTTTCTCGTCTGCCTGCGGCAGACAACCGAAAAAGATGCACGTTATTAATCCGGGAAACGCGAGCGTTTCCTCGCGGATTACGATTATGCTATTCCACCGTTTTCGGGGCAATGAACATTTCATTGTCCCTATCCGGCGCGTTTTTCAGGATTAATTCACGGTCGAGGGATTCCTGTATTTCATCATCCCGGAAAGCGTTCACGTTATCAAACGGGTGGCTGCGTTCCGGCACGGTTCCCGTATCCAGCTCCCCGAGCCGCGCCATTCCGTTTAAGATGTCCCGCAAGTCCCCGGTGATGCGCTGCTTTTCGTCACCGGAGAGCGTCAGGTACGACAAATCCTCAAGATATGCGATTAATTCCGCGTCTATCCGCATAGTAGATTCCTCCTTAGGGACTGTTATAGAATAAGGTTGACAAGATTGCCGCAGGTTTTTTTCGCCAGACGAGGACGACAACGCAGTATGGCGGCAAAAGGCAAGGCAGGAGGTCAAGCTTATTTCGTGACAGTCCCTTAAGCTTGAAGCAAATCAGCCGGGCCGGTCAGCATTACGCCGCCGCACCTGTCCCATTTTACATGAAAACTGTTACCGCGCATAGAGACAATTGCTTTGCCCAATAAAATTTTTTGGCACATCATCGCGGCGACCCCCGCGGCGCATGCGGCTTCGGGGGTGAATGCGGCTTCGCCTTTATCCCGCTGCCATAAGCGGGCCTTCAGGTTTTCCATATCAAGCATCTGGACAAACACGATGCTCGCGCCCTTTGGAAACAGGGCGTGCGTGCCGAGCGCGGAACCCAGCGCCACCACATCCACGAGGTCAACGTCGTCAACAAACATGACGCCGTGGGGGGCGCCGAAGGACAAGGCGGTGACCCTGCAGCATTCCCCGTCCACCATAAACGGGGAGTTGATGCAAGCCGGCGTTGATTTATGCTCCACCGGAATCAGGGCAGGGGCCGTAACGGGCTTCCCTAACGAAATGGTTGCGTTGTTCGTCGATAGCATATCGTTCCCTCTCCTGTATCAGTTTATACTGCGCCTTGCTGCAGCATCGCATCGGCGACCTTCCTGAAGCCCGCGATGTTCGCGCCGACAACAAAGTTATCCTTGCAGCCCGCCTCCGTTGCGGCGGCGGAGATGTTGCTGTAAATGCTCACCATGATATTTTTGAGCCTCTCGTCCACCTCTTCAAACGTCCATGAGGTTCTCATGGAATTCTGGCACATCTCCAGCGCCGACGTTGCGACGCCGCCCGCGTTGGCTGCCTTACCCGGCGCAAACAGCACCTTGTTCTGTAAAAATACCTCTGTAGCTTCCAGCGTGACCGGCATGTTGGCGCCCTCGCCGACCGCGAAGCACCCGTTTTTAACCAGTGTTTTCGCGTCGTCCTCATTAAGCTCGTTCTGCGTTGCGCAGGGCAGGGCAACATCGCATTTCGTGCTCCAAATACCGTTACCCTCCGTATAAACCGCATTCGGCCTGTGGCTTTTATAATCTGAGATCCTGCCGCGGTTTACTTCCTTTATCTCCTTCACCGCGTCAAGGTCAATCCCTTCGGCATCATATATATAGCCGTTCGAATCGGACAGCGTAACGACCTTGCCGCCCAGCTGCTGTACCTTTTGCGTCGTATAAATCGCTACATTGCCCGAACCGGACACCGCAACGGTTTTGCCGTCAAACGACTTCCCGTGCTGGCGGAGCATTTCGTCCACCAGGTACACAAGGCCGTAGCCGGTGGCTTCCGTGCGGACAAGCGAACCGCCGTATACTAAGCCCTTGCCGGTGAGAATTCCCTCGACGTTATTTGTCAAACGCCGGTACTGCCCGTACATGAACCCAATCTCACGCCCGCCGACACCGATGTCGCCGGCCGGAACGTCGGTGTTCGCCCCGATATGGCGGAACAGCTCCGTCATAAAGCTCTGGCAGAACGCCATGATTTCACATTTTGACTTGCCCTTGGGGTTGAAGTCCGAGCCGCCTTTGCCGCCGCCGATCGGTTGCCCCGTCAATGAATTTTTAAAGATTTGTTCAAAGCCTAAAAATTTGATGATGCTTAAGGATACGCTCGGATGGAAGCGCAAGCCGCCTTTATACGGGCCGATGGCGCTGTTGAACTGAACGCGGTAGCCCTTGTTGACCTGCATTTTTCCGGCGTCGTCAATCCAGGGGACCCTGAACATAATCACGCGTTCAGGCTCGACCAGGCGCTCAAGGATTCCGGCCTTTTCATACTCCGGATGTGAATCGACAAAAGGCTGAAGCGAAGTCAGAATCTCCGTCATGGCCTGATGGAATTCCGTTTCATACGGGTTCCTTACAATTGCGTGTTCCAATACCTTTATTGTGTAAGACATAGATTTTCCTCCTCAGTGCAAACAAAAAAAGGCGTTCACCGGCAAGCTGACGAAAAATCAGCCTGCCGATAAACACCTTTGTTTATCGCATATAATTATACCACAAATGAAACCGGGTGTCAATCTTTAAAGCAAATGCGCTACAACAAATTTTTTACTATATCCTCGGCGCCAAGGGGCGATAACAATCCCGGCGGGATATCAAAGATCGTCCTTGCGCCGCACTCGCCCTTCCCGGACATCTTATACGCCGCGCGCGCATAAGCCAAAAGCACGGACGCCGTAAATTCGGGGTTTGAATCCAGCTTTAGCGAAAACTCCATGACGTGGCTGTTACCGGCGCCGGTCGCGCCGATGTGTATCACGTTCCCGCCGTGCGGCAGCTTGCCGTGGTTTGCTTTCAGCTCTTCGGCGGAGATAAAGTGTACCGTGGTGTCGTATTCGTCAAAATAATTCGGCATTTCTTTTATTTCGCGTTCAATCCGGGCTTTGTCGGCGTCTTTCGCGGCGACTGTGTAGCACAGCCTTGTGTGTTTTTCACGCGTGGAAAGCTCCGGCCTTTCGCCGTTTCTGATCCTTTCCATTGCGGAACCCTCAGGAATCGTGTATTGGACAGCGTCCACAACCCCTTCTATTCCGCGGATGGCGTCCGAATGCCCCTGGCTTACGCCCTTGCCCCAAAAGGTGTATGTTTTTCCGTCGCCGATTACCGAGCCCATGTATAGCCTCATAAGCGAAAACAGGCCGGGATCCCAGCCGATGGAAACAATGGAAAGATTCCCGCCGGATTTCGCCGAACGGTCTACCGCGCTGAAATAACCGGGGATTTTTGCGTGGGTGTCAAAGCTGTCGACCGTGTTAAAGGTTTTGGCAAGCTCAGGCCCCTGCGCCGGCAAATCGTTCGCGGAGCCGCCGCATAGAATCATCACGTCGATTTTATCTTTCCACCCGGCGGCGTTGTCGATATGTACAACCGGCACACGTGCCTTTATTTGCAGGGATTCGGCGGGTTTTCTTCTGGTAAACACGGCGGCTAATTCCATATCCGGGTTTTTGGCGGCTTCCGATTCAACCCCCCGGCCCAGATTGCCGTAACCGCAGATACCGATTCTTATTTTGCTGTTCATACAGTTCCCTTCCTTTATTCGTTTCTGAGAGGCCGTACGCCGATATTGGATTGCGTGAGGTATTCCTTGATTTCGCGGACCGTATAGTTTCTCTCCATGCGGGGCGAATACAGCATACTGCTGATGATGGCGGCCTGCGCCTGTGTGCCGGTAAAGAGCGCTTTCAAATGCCCGGGCGACCCGGCCCCGCCCGACGCGATGAGCGGAACCGACACCGCGTCCTCCGCCAGCTTCATCAGCTCAAGGTCATAGCCGGACAGCATGCCGTCGTTGTCAATACTGTTTACGCATATTTCTCCCGCGCCAAGCTCCTGCCCCCGCTTTATCCACTCGAGCGCGTCTATTCCGGTTGCAAGCTTCGCCCCGTCTATGAACACCTCGTATCCGCTTTTCGTCCACCCCGTTTTTTTCACCTGCGTGGACAGCACCATACACTGCGAGCCGAACGCTTTCGCGCCCTCGGAGATGATTTCGGGGTTCCTCACAGCCATGGAATCGACGCTGATTTTTTCCGCGCCGGATTTCAGCACCTCGTACATGTCGTTTATATCCTTGATGCCGCCGCCGACGGTAAAGGGGATAAATACGCGCCGCGCCACTTTTTTTACGGTTTCGATGTCGATTCCGCGTTTCTCCCCGCTCGCGGTAATGTCATAGAAAATCAACTCGTCAATCCCGGCGTCATACATCGCGCCGGCGAGCTCCCCGGCGGGGGCGACGTCTATGTTGTCCTGAAACCGCACCGCCTTCGTCACCCTGCCGTTTATGATATCAAAGCAGGCAATCAGCCGTTTTGTCAGCATCTGTCAGTCTCCTTTCCCCAGGCTGAGAAACCCGTTTAGAAGCGCAAGCCCCGCCCCGCCGCTTTTTTCGGCGTGAAACTGGGCGGCGTAAATATTATCCCTATGTACCGCCGCCGCGAACTGCCCACCGTAATCTGCGCATCCCCATAAATCAGGCGCATTCTCAGGTATCGCGTAATAGGAATTGACGAAATAGAAGAAATCATCCTGATTGTCGGGGAAGGCTGCCTTCACAAACCGCACCTCGTTCCAACCCATCTGCGGAACCCTGACCTTTGATACATCGAATCTAACCACCCGGCCTTTCAGCCAGCCGAGGCAATCGGTGTTTTCCTCCTCGCTGCGGTCAAAGAGAATCTGCATACCGACGCAAATCCCGAGGAACAGCGCCTTTTTTTGAAGCACGGACTCCTCCAGCGCGCCCAGCAAATCCATCTCCAGCAAGGATTCCATCGTCGCCCTCGCGCTGCCGACCCCGGGCAGGATGATATGTGAGGCGTTCTCAATATCCCGCGGGCCGCGGGCGAAGGACGCCTCGTATCCGAGGCGGGTAACGGCATGCAATACGCTCGGGGCGTTACCGGCTTTGTAATCTATGATTTTTATTTTATCAGTTCTCATATGTTTTGAGTATTCCTTCCGCAATCGCTCTTTTTGTCTGACGCAGATCCATCGCCTGTTTTTCGATATACCGATGCGCTTCCTGCTCGCTCATGTTCATGTAGGATACCAATACCCATTTCGCGCGGTCCGCCATGCGTATGTCCTCGATTTTTTGTTTTAACTTTGCGTTTTCATTTTGTATCCGTAGAATCCTGTTCCGCGCCGATTTAGCCAGACCCAGCGCGGACCAGAATATCGTCCTGTTTACCGGCTTTGAAATGGTAAGGACGCCGTCGTCCTCACAAACAGCCGATACCGCGTCAAAATATTCGGCCTTTACGACAAGGATGACCTGTGCCATTCCCTTTGAGGCAATATACCGGGACAGGCTCTCGCCGGATTCATCGCGGAGCGGCGCGTTGACGATTACCAAATCAAAATCCTGTTCCAAAAGGAGCCTTCGCGCCTCGCCGCACGATTTTAAGATAGCGGTGTGGTGAATGGAAGCCGCATGCAAAATCTCCGTAAAAAAGTCGGAGCCTTTTTCCGTACCTGAAAGTATCAAAGCGCTTTCCAATCCATCGCCACCTTTCCTTAGGGGTTGCCATGTAATAATCTTGACATCCTGGCTGGTCTTTTTGCCGCCAGACTGCGTTGTCGCTTCGCTCTTGTGTTGAACTGCGCATGAACTTGTCGTTCATGTTCGTTCACATTGCCGGGCACCAGCCCGCCTGCGTCCTCCGCCTTGTCTTGCTGCAAAAATCCTGCGGCAATCCTGTCAGCCTTATTGCATAACAACCCCCTGTTTTTACTGTTTATATCACGTCGAAGTAACGTTCTCTGTAAAATTCCGATTTATCTCTGGCGGCAGTATATTCGGCGGATTCGGCCTTTTTGATGGCGAGATACTTGCCCAGCAGCTCATCACCGACCATGCTTTTCACAAAATCGCTGCCTTGTGCGAGGGCAATCGCCTTTTCCAAGCTGTCGGGCAGCGGCACAAGCGACTTTGTAATGCTTTCGTCCGCCGTGTACAAATCCGCGTCAACCGCGGGCGGCAGCGCCATATCGTTTTCGATGCCGTCGAGCCCCGCAGCAAGAAGCAGCGCGAACGAGAGGTACGGGTTCAGCGCCGGGTCGGGCGAGCGCAATTCCATCCTGACCTTCCTGCCGGTCGCGGCGGGAATCCTGATCAACTGCGAACGGTTCTGGGGCGACCACGATACATACCGGGGCGCTTCGAACTCGCCGAAGCGTTCATACGAATTGGCAAGCGGGTTTAGGAACAAGGTGATTTCCGGCGTTTTTGAAAGGATTCCGGCAATAAAGCTTTCCGCGGTTTTTGAATGGCCCTCGCTTACGCTTTTGAAAACATTGCGCCCGTCCTTCACAAGGGAAAGGTTGACGTGCATCCCGCTGCCCGGGGCCCCAAGTATGGGCTTGGGCATGAAGGAGGCGAACAGGCCGTTACGCGCGGCGATGGCCTTCACGACGGATTTGAAGGTCTGGAGGTTATCGGCGCTGGTAATGGCGTCGTCGAACGTAAAGTCAACCTCGTTTTGTCCCGGCCCCTGCTCATGATGCGAGGTTTCCGGCGTTATCCCCATTTCCTCAAGCGTCAGGCATATCTCGCGGCGGATATCCTCGCCGCGGTCAAGGGGCGCGATATCCAGATACCCGCCATTGTCAAACGGGATGGCGGTCGAATCGCCGTTTTCATCGGTTTTAAAAAGATAAAACTCGCATTCCGCCCCGATTTTGCAGATATAGCCCAGCTTCCCGGCGCGTTCGACCGCTTGTTTTAGCAAGGTCCTGCCGTCGTGTAAAAACGGGGAGCCGTCCGGGTTTTTGATATCGCAGAAAAAACGCACGACACGGCCCGGCCCCGGACGCCACGGAAGCACCGCCAATGTGGCGGGGTCGGGAAACAGGAACAAATCGGAGCGCGTGACGTCCCGGAAGCCGCGAATGGCGTGCGCGTCAAACGAAACGCCGCTTTCAAACGCGGACTCCAACTCCTCCGACATAATGGAAATATTCTTTTGGGTTCCCAAAATATCGCAGAAACCCAGCCGTATGAATTTGATGTCGTTTTCCTTTACAAATTCCAGAACCTCGCCTGCCGTACTGTTCATATGAAACGTCTCCTATTCTACCGTAACGCTTTTGGCTAGATTTCGCGGTTTATCTATATCCAGGCCCTTGTTGGCCGCAACGTAATAACTGAAAAGCTGTAAAACAATAACCGACAGCGACGGCGAAAACAATTCGGGGCAATCCGGCAGCCCGATAAACGAGAGCTTCTCGCCAGCTTCGATATCCGGGCGGCTGCCGATAAGCAATACCTTCGCGCCGCGGCTTATCACCTGCTCCACATTGCTCATGATTTTTCCGTACAAATTTTCGCAGTTTGAGATTGCGACAACCAGCGTATCCTCCTCGACAAGGGAAATGGTGCCGTGCTTGAGCTCGCCGCCCGCGTACGCCTCGGAGTGGATGTAGGAGATTTCCTTGAGCTTGAGGGAGCCCTCCAGCGCGATGGCATAATCGATATTCCTGCCGATAAAGAAGATGCTCTTGTATCCGACGCATGCTGAAGCATATTTCTGGATAAAATCCACATGCTCAAATATTTCCGTTACCTTGCCGGGCAGAGCCTCCACTTCCGACAGCAGCTCCCGTCCCGCCTCCGGCGGTATCTTGTTTAGCTTAACCGCAAACCGCACAGCCAGTATATATAATAACACAAGCTGGGCGGAAAATGCTTTTGTCGTCGCCACGGCAATCTCGGGCCCCGCGGCGGTGAATATGCAGTAGTCGGCCTCCTTCGCGATGGTGCTGCCGACCACATTGACGATCGCCAGCGTAGCGGCGCCTTTCGATTTCGCCTCCCGCATGGCGGCGATGGTATCGGCGGTCTCGCCGGATTGGCTGATGACAATCACAAGCGTCTTACCGTCGATGACGGCGTCCCGGTACCGGAACTCGCTGGCAAGCTCCGCCTCGATTGACGGAAACCTGCACAGGCGTTCAAAAACATTTTTCGCCACAACGCCCGCGTTATATGCCGAACCGCAGGCGGTTATCACGATTTTATCAAACCGGGAGACGTCAAGGCTTTCTATCACGCTTTCATTTTTACCGTCAATGGCGGAGTGAACCGTGTCCCGCAAAACCTTTGGCTGCTCCATGATTTCCTTGAGCATAAAATGGGGATATCCGCCTTTTTCCGCGCTGTCAAGGCTCCATGTCACGGTTTCAACCGGCTTTTCGAGCGGCTCCCTGTCTAGGTTGTAAAATTGTACGCCTCCCGCCCGCAATACGGTAATTTCCTTGTCGTTAAGGTAATAAACCCGATTTGTATGCTTCAATACGGCAGGCACGTCGGACGCGATGAAATTCCCGTGCCCGGATACGCCGATAATCAAGGGATTATCCTTCTTTACCGCGACGAGCATATCCGGTTCGTCAAGGGACATAATTCCAAGGGCGTACGAGCCCTCCAGCGCGTTTAACACGTGGATGACCGTATCAATCAAATCGCCGTTATAATAGTATTCGGCAAGCTGCGCGATGACCTCGCTGTCGGTTTGCGAGGCAAAGCGCACGCCCTTTTGCTCCAGCCGTTCCTTTAACTGCTTATAGTTTTCAATGATGCCGTTATGTACGATGGCGATTTTGCTTTTACTGCCTACATGAGGGTGGGAATTTACATCCGACGGCTCGCCGTGCGTGGCCCACCGGGTATGGCCGATGCCCATGCGCCCATGGGCCGGGTTGTCCGCGAGCCGCGTTTCAAGCGCCGCCAAACGCCCCTTTTGCTTTACAACCTCAAAACCTCCCGCGCCGTAAACCGCGATACCGGCTGAATCATATCCCCGGTATTCCAGCTTTTTCAATCCTTCGACTATGATGGGAACCGCGTTTTGATTTCCTACATACCCGATTATCCCGCACATGGCGCCACTCCTCTCTTAACTCACGAAAAAGGCGCTCATCACATGATGCATTCGTAAGCCGACCTACAGCCGGTTTTATAAAACGGCTTAGGTTACCCCCTGCATCATCTGATGAACGCCTTTGTTCAACGCCATATAGTATACAATAAAATGAATGATTTGTCAAATTCTATATCAATCTTTTACAATCAAGGCAAGCGCCTGTTCCAGCTTTTTCAGCTCCTGATTTGTTATGGGCATAAAAGGGCGCCTGCAATTTCCGGCGGGAACGCCGAGCAGGGATAAAACCCCTTTCAGGCCGCGGAATACCCCTACTTCCAGCAAGATGTCCACAATGCGGTTGATTTGATCCTGGCCGTTTCGCGCGGCTTCCATATCGCCCGCCTGAAAGCTTTTAAATACCTGCCGGAAATTTCCCAGGGCGAAATTCAGCGCGCTGCCTATCGCGCACTCCACACCGAGGGCCAGCGCGGGGAGATAAGTCTCGTCGTGGCCGTTAATAATCGTTTTTCCGGGGTATTGAGAAACGAGCCGCTGCATCCTGTAGGAATCATAGGACGTGAACTTCATGCCGCATGTATTCGGATGCGCGAAAACCTCCGCGATGTTGTTTTGGTCAAAGAACACGCCTGTGAGCGCAGGGGCGTTGTATACAATAAACGGAAGGCTCACAGCTTCCAGCAGCTCGCCGTAATAAGCCGACAGCTCCCGGATCGTGTACTTATAGTAAATAGGCGGCAGGGACGAAACAGCGCGCGCCCCCTGAAGCTGCGCGTGTATCGCAAGCTCCAGCGTGTCCGCGGTGCGCTGGCAGCCGATATGGGCAACAACCGGCAAGCAACCGCCTGCCGCATCCATGACAATCTCCAGCACCCGCTTTCGTTCCTCCAATGACAGAAGCATGGCCTCGCCGCTGCTGCCGCACACATACAGGCCGTCCGCGCCTTGGCGTACCAGCCTTTCAACCAGCAGCCCAAGCCCGTATTCATCAAGGCTTTCGTCTTCTTTAAAAGGAGTTACAAGGGCCGGGAATAATCCGTATAAAAAATTCGTATCCACAATATTGATTTCCTCCTTGAAATTGTATTATAAATATGTTAATATATCTTCAATTGGTTGAATCGTGCATTTAACATCAGAGTATCACTTTTTATAGCGATTGTCAATCTAGTGCCGTCAAACGGCAAGGAGGAGGAAAAACCCAAATGACTACGTCCGAATTAAACCTGAAGGCTGTGGAACTGCGCAGGGAGATTCTCACAATGCTGTACCGCTGCCAGTCCGGCCACCCTGGAGGCTCGCTTTCGGTGCTGGAGATTCTAATGGCGCTGTATTACCACGTTATGAATATCCGCCCCAAGGAGCCGAAATGGGAAAACCGTGACCGCCTTGTTTTAAGCAAGGGGCATGCGGCTCCCGCGCTTTACGCGATTCTAGCGGATTTAGGCTTTTTCCCAAAAGAGGATTTAGCCGGGCTAAGACAGCTTACCTCGCATTTGCAGGGGCACCCCGACATGCACAAGACCCCCGGGATTGACGCAAGCACCGGAAGCCTGGGGCAGGGCGTGTCGATTGCCGGCGGGCTCGCGATGGCGGCAAAGCAGCAAAACGCGGATTATAAAGTATATGCGGTTGTGGGCGACGGAGAGCTTCAAGAGGGCATTGTCTGGGAGACGGCCATGAGCGCCGCGCACTACAAGCTTGACAACCTCGTGATTCTTCTGGACCATAACGGCCTGCAAATTGACGGCACGAACGATGAAGTCATGAGTCTTGGCGGCATTACGGCGAAATTCAAGGCGTTCGGGTTCGATTGCAGTCAGGTTGACGGGCACGATATCGACGCGATTGCGGCTGCGGTGCAAAAACCGGCGGATTGCCGCCCGAAGTTCATCGACTGTGTAACAAAAAAGGGCAAGGGCGTTTCGTTTATGGAAGACCGGTACGGCTGGCACGGAAGAATCATGAATGAAAACGAATATCAAAACGCGGTAAATGAGCTTGGAGGTGTTGGATAATGGCTGAAAGCAAATCACTTCGCGTAGCTTACGGGGAGGCGCTGGAGCGGCTGGGGGCGGTCAATGAAAAAATCGTCGTTCTGGATGCGGATTTGGCTCATGCGACCATGACCTGCCTGTTTGCCGGTAAATATCCGGATCGTTTCTACAACATGGGCATCGCGGAGGCCAACATGGTCGCCGCCGCCGCCGGCATGGCGCACTCCGGGCTGATTCCCTTTGTCAGCACGTTTGCGATGTTCGGCGCCGGGCGCGCTTACGAGCAGATACGAAATTCGGTCTGTTATTCCGGCGCGAATGTGAAGCTCGGGCTGTCGCACTCCGGGCTGTGCGTGGGGGAGGACGGCGGCAGCCATCAGGCTATCGAGGACATCGCGCTTATGCGCGTGCTTCCCGGGATGACCGTTCTGGTACCCTGCGACCCCATAGAAACGGGTAAAGCGGTGGACGCCGCCGTAAAAATCGACGGGCCTGTTTATATACGGGTGGCCCGCCCCGTTTGTGATTGCATAACAAAAGAGGACACCCCCTTTATACCGGGTACTGCCAACGCGATGAGAGACGGCGCGGACGTCAGCATTTTCGCCACCGGTCTCATGGTCGCGGAGGCCCTGAAGGCCGCCGGTATGCTGGAAGAAAAAGGCGTTTCAGCCGCCGTTGTCAATTTCCATACCATAAAGCCTTTAGACGCGGGGACCGCGCTTGCGTTCGCGGAAAAAACCGGCGCTGTCGTCACGGCGGAGGAGCATTCCGTCATAGGCGGCCTTGGGTCCGCCGTAGCCGAAAAGCTTATGGGCAAAACCCGGGCGAAGTTCGCGATGGTCGGCGTTGAAGACCGATTCGGGCGCAGCGGAAAGCCCTCCGACCTGTTTGAGGCTTATGGGCTTACGGCGAAAAATATCGCGGAAAAATGCATTGGGCTTATCCGGGGCTATTGACATTATCTTAAAAAACATGAACAATAGGAAGAAGGTAATCACATGATTCAATCTGCGTTCTACGACGGCGAGGGCATGAGCCGCGTCTATGAAAACGAAAAATGGATGGTCGGCCTGAAAAACTGGAAGCCGGCGAACGACCGCACAGGCATAGACTGCCTTGAGCGCCACAACGAGACGGACGAGTCGTTTATTTTGCTGAAAGGCGCCTGTACGCTGGTATACGCGGAGGAAACCGGTTCAGGGCTTGAGCTCGGCGCGGTAAGGATGGAGCCGTTTACGCTGTACACCGTTCCCGCGCGCATTTGGCACAATACCATAACGGAGCGCGACACGAAGCTCGCGCTCATCGAGGACGCGTCGACCGGTATGGATAACAGCGATATTCGCACCCTGACAAGGGAAGAAATCAAGAGCATACAGGGCATGCTGGATTAATGCGGGCCGGATTTTAATGTCATAATTATAATGGGTTTGGAGCGTTGTTTATGAAAGAGATTTGCAAGGATACGCATACAGGGCGGGAGACCGGCGGGCAATCGCTTCAGGAACGGGTTGCCTCGATTGTTACCCGGTGCCTGCGTACCGGGGAAAAACTGCCTACCGAGCGTCAAATGGTTCATGACCTCGGGGTAAGCCGTACCATCCTCAGGGAGGCGTTAAGCGTCTTTGAGGCAAACGGCATGATAACGTCGCAGCAGGGCAGCGGCAGATATGTGCAAATCCCGAATATCGGGATGTCTATCTTCAACACATGGTCTATCGTGATACGTGCGAACCCCTCCATGTTGCTCAACTTTTTTGAAATCCGCTGCCTGCTGGAGATCCACTCCCTGCCCCAGGCCGTGGAGCGCGCCAATGTGAATCAAATCAGGGAAATGCATAATCAGGTGCAGGTAATGCTTGAAAAGGCAAAGGGGAAAGAGGCGTTCGTCAAGGAAGACCGGGAGTTTCACCGGATTCTTTTCGAGAGCACGGGGAACATCCTTTTAGAACAGCTTTTAAACGCTTTCTGGGATTTGTTTGACGCCTTTGTCGTTGAACCCGCCCACGCCGACCTGGAGAGCGCCGCAATACAGCACCAGCTCATGCTCAACGCGTTTACGCGCAAGGACGTGCCTCTGCTGGCCGACTTAATGCGCGACCAGTGCGCCGACGCGCGCCTGCGTATCATGAATGCGATTATCCAGTACGAGAAAAATAATATGGACTGTTCACATTAGCGCTGTGAATGACCCTTATTTTATGCGGGTTTGCCGTTATGAACGCCCGCACCAATGAGACGGGGAAGCTCCGGCGGGAAGAAACAGCCGGAGCTTTTAATTTTATACTCGATTGATTATGGCGCCGTAAACTGTACCGCAGCCTTGACAAGCCCCTCCCTCCTGGACGAGATGTCGTGAAATGCCTGCTCTATGTCCGCGAAGGCATAGGGCGTAACAAGCCTTTTCAAATCCACCTGCCCGCTTTCCAGTAAGGGGAGGATATTTTCTAATTCCTGGCGCTTCCACAGGGGGCGGCGGCAATGACCGCTCGTGACCTCCAAGGACTTCAGGTTCCATTGCTGCATATTGACGCTGCGAATTCCGCCGCCGCTCTGGTGGTACCCGACAATCGTCAGCCGCCCGTGCCCGGCGGCCAGCCTTGTGGCATCGTCCAGCGCGGCGGAGGCCCCCGCCGCTTCTATCACTACATCGAAGCTGCCGGAATCCAGCGGCCCCGCGTCGGTAACGCATTCGTCGGCGCCGTAACGCCCGGCTGTTTTTGACCGCCATGAAACAGGGTCTACCACGGTAACGCTCCCCGCCTTGTACAGCAGCTTGGCAAAGGCCGTGATAAGCAGGCCCATAAAGCCGCAGCCGAGAACCGCCACGCGGTCTCCGGGGCGAATCCGCGCGTTTTTGGCGGAATAGGCGCAGCAGGCCACCGCTTCGCCCACGGCCCATTTTGGGGAAACGCCGGGCGGCAGCCGCACCAGCCTGTCCGACGGGACGGTAAAATACTCGCTGTAAGCCCCGCCCAGAGACGTGGTTACAACGTCCCCGGTTTTCCAGCCTGTGACATCCGGGCCTGTCGCGGCAATCAGGCCGCTTCCCTCATGGCCCAGCAGCAGGGCGTCGCCGGAAGCGCTTTCCCGCAGTTGGTTGTAACGGTAAACCTCCCCCTCGCATATTCCGCATGAAATACTTTGGACGAGAACCTCCCCGGCGCCCGGGCTTGGCAATTCCCGTTCTTCAAACCGAAACCCTTTCGAAGTCATTACTCCCGCTTTCACAGGCATACCTCCTCTTTTTGCACATACTCAAAAATCCGCGCGATTTCCACGCTTTCATCCAGCGGCATAACCGGGCTTTCAGGCAGCCCGTTTTTTACGCACTCCGCCGCGTGGCCTATCTCGTATTCCAAGCCGGAGGGGCTTTCCCTCGTGAAAATTTCGACCGGCTTTGCGTCCTCAATGCTTGCCGCCGCCGGAAAAGGCGGCGTATATAGCTCGACCTGCTGTGCAAAATTGAAGAAGGGCGCGATTCGGATATACCCCTTATCGCCGCACAGCCACGCCTCGTTGCGGGCGTGCCAGCCGATGCTGCACTTGATTTCCCCCACAAGCCCCTCATCGTATACCAGATGCAGGTATGTGGAGGCATCCACGCCCGTCTGCGCGGGTATTTTAACGGGATGTATTTCCTTCAGCTTACAGCCGCGCGCAAAATACTGGACAAGCTGAATCCCGTAGATACCGAGGTCATAAAGCGCGCCGCCAAAACGGCCGGGGTCGTAAAGCCGCGGGAATTCCGCCGGATTCCGCGTGGCGCATAAGGTTGCGCTGACATTGCGGGGCGCTCCGATGCGGCCCTGCGCAATCCACTCCGTTGCTTTCTGAAACGCGGGGGTAAAGCGTGTCCACATGGCCTCCATCATGAACAGCCCGGCCTCACGCGCCTTGTTTGCCAGTTTCTGCGCATCTCCAACGCGCAGGAACATCGGCTTTTCGCATAAAATATGCTTTCCCGCCTCTATGCACATCTCGCAGCATTCGTAATGCCTGTCGTTTAAATTCGCGATATAAACAATATCTATGTCAGGGTCGCGCAACAGTTCCCCGTAGCTGTCATACCAGCGTTTCAGGCCGTGCGCCCGGGCAAAGGCCTCCGCCCTGCCGCCGCCGTCCGAGGCGGCGCCGATAAGCTCTGCCTCCTTTACCAGCCCTTTTTGGAACGTCATTGTGAATTTTTCCGCCATCCTGCCGGTTCCCATAATGCCGTACCGCGGTTTCTGCATAATCGCTTTTCCTCTTTTCGTAAATCTTCTATTATTATTTTAGAATTTATATGTCCAATTGTCAATAATAATTTAAATTGGTATGATGTAGTATTGTCTAAATTTTTATTGTATATTTTGTGATTCACGACGAAAAAGCAAAAAAAGGTTTGACAATTCATAATACAAATGTTAAGTTATTCTTAGATTTTATAATATAAAAACACTCAAATAGAATGAGTTGACATATCACATAGGTGAAATAAGGAAGGTGCGGGAGCCATGATTGAGCATAAAATAGCGGACGTTCAGGTTCATTTGGCGGCCCACCCCGTGGCGGACGGGGTAGCCGATGCCACTCGCAAGGTCGAGACAATCGGTTTTTTAATTGTGCGGTTGATTACCGACCAGGGGCTGGAAGGCATCGGCGTGACCTACCACGAGGTTGGCGGCGAGGCGACGCGCGACCTCATCACGATTAACATGGCGCCCGGCCTGATTGGGCGCAGCCCTTTGGAGACGGAAAAGATATGGTGGGAGATGTGCGCGTACCTTCGCGGCGTCGGGCGCAAGGGCCTGATGTTTTGCGCGCTTAGCGCGGTGGACAACGCGCTTTGGGATTTAAAAGGCAAAATCTTCGGCTTGCCGCTCTACCGTATGCTTGGCGGCACCGAGCGCAGGGTGCCTGTCTATGCCAGCGGGGGCTGGACCAGCTACGACGACGACAGGCTGCTGGAGGAGGTTTCCTCCATGCTGCGCAAAGGATATACGCACATTAAAATCAAAGTGGGTGTTGACGGCGGCAAAAACCTGCGGCGTGATTTGCAGAGAGTGCGCAAGGTGCGGGAAATGGTCGGGGATGAAATCGTTATCATGCTGGATGCCAACAACTGCTGGGACGCCGGAACCGCCATAAAATTCGCGGACGCGGTGAAAGAATGCGATATCCTTTTTCTGGAGGAACCTGTTTTTGCCGACGACATACCCGGCTTAAAACACTATCGCCGAAGCTCCTGCATACCGCTTGCCACGGGCGAGCATGAGTACACAAAATACGGCGCGCGGGATTTGGTTTTGGCCGAAGCGGCGGACATCATACAAATGGACGGCGCCCGTGTCGGCGGGTACACCGAGATGCTGAAAATCGCAGCCATCACACAGGCGTGGAATCTTCGCTTCGCGCCCCACGCCATGGAGCATTTGCACATGCACCTTGTTTCGGCATACGGGCATATGCCGTTTTTAGAGCGGCTGCTGCTGTTTGAGGAAGTCACCGGAAAACTGTACAAAAACGCGCCTGTTCCTGTAAAGGGCTACATGGAGATTCCCGGAAAACCCGGCTTTGGCCTGGAGCTGGATATGGATTTTATCCGGCATCAGGATTAGCGATAAACTTTTAGGAGGAAAAAACAAAGTATGAAAAAGACGTTATGTATTTTTGTTGCGGTTATCATGTGCGCCGCGATATTTGCGGCCTGCGGCGGCTCCGGCACTGCACCGGCACCGGCGCCGGCTCCTGCCGAAGGCGAATCCTCGGCGGCGGAACCGGCTCCGGAAGCCCCCGAGAGCGCCGAGCCCGTTACCATCACGCACTGGTATTGGTCCGACAATGATTCATGGACAGCCGCGATGGAACAGAATGTCGCCGATTTTAACGCGGCGAATGACAAAAACATTACCGTCGTGCTGGAAGTATATCCGTGGGATGGCGGCGGGTTCAGCGAAAACCTGTTCACAGCCGCGATGGGCGGCGGCGGCCCTGACACCGCGCAGTTCAAGCTGACCGCGACGCCGCTGTTTACCGCAAACAACCTTCTTGTAAATCTGGAAGGCTATGTAGGCGGGTGGGACAAGAAGAACGATATCAACGACAATATCTATAACATCATGCGAAGCGCCCACGAAGGCGACGATTTGTACGTCATGCCCTTCTGCACGCAGATTTTGTATGTATATTACCGTCCTTCCATGTTCGAAGCGGCTGGAATCGGTATACCGCAGACCTATGAAGAATTCCTCGAGGCCTGCGCGACGCTGACCCGCGACGGCGCCTACGGCTTCGGTATGCGCGGCGCGGCCAACGGGCATGAGCCTTGGGGCAGCTTTATCCAGGCGGCGGGCGGCGATTTCACCGATTTCACCTCCGCCGACGCCTTAAAAGGCATGCAGGATTATCTTGACCTGTTTAACAACGGGTATGTTCCGCCTACCGCCCCCAGCGACGGGTTCAATGAAATCATCGCCAACTTCCAAAGCGGCTTGACCGCAATGGTCGTCCACCACACCGGAAGCTTCCAGGGTATGGTTGACATCTTCGGCGACGACGTGTCCGCGTTCCAGTTCCCCGGAGGGAAAGGCCGCTGGACTTCCATGGGCGACACGAACAACGTCATCTTTGAAAAGGCCGAAAACAAAGAGGCCGCTTTTGAGTGGCTGGCCTATCTTGCCGCCGGAAAAGGCCAGGAGGTCTGGACTGTAGGCACAGGGAATATCCCGGTTAGCACGACGGTGCAAAATTTGGACTTTTTCCAATCCAACAGGTTTTACAAGGCATCGATTGACGGCGTAGGGTTTGCCGGCATCTTCCCGATTCGCGACACTACGACTGAATTTATAACCAGCGCCTGGCCCTCGAATACCCAGGCGGCCCTGCTTGGGCAGATTACAGCCGAACAGGCAATGGCAGAAATGCAGAAAGTACTGTGGGAACAGTAAGCTTATCCGTCGGCGGGCGGGGATTTAATCTTCGCCCGCCGGGTTTCTATTTTAAGTGTGTGTGGTGAGTAGCATGAGTAAAAAAAGAGTTCAGCCGTGGCCGTATTTACTGATTGCCCCGGCGCTGCTGTTTGTGGCTTCGGTCATCTTCGTGCCTGTGCTGAACGCGATCATCATGTCCTTTCAGAACTACGACCTGCGCCGTCCGCAAAATATCGGGTTTATCGGGCTTGAGAACTACGGCGCGATTATGGCCGACCGGGAATTCTGGTCGTCGCTGGGCAACACGGCCGTATGGGTGTTATTCGCGGTCGGCCTTCAATTTGTCTTCGGGTTTATTTTTGCGCTGTTACTGAACAAACCGTTTCGCGGACGCGGCGTGATACGCTCCGTCAGCCTGATTCCCTGGGTAACGCCCGGCGTGCTGATCGGCCTGATGTGGCGCTGGATTTTTGACGGGAACTTCGGCGTGCTAAACGACCTTTTGCTGCGCATCGGCCTCATTCAGGAGAAGATTCCATTCCTCGCGCAAACCACTACCGCGCTTCCCGCGGTCATCGTCGCGATAATCTGGCAGGGGATACCCTTTTTCGCGCTGATGCTGCTTGCCGGATTGCAGGGGATTCCCGGCGAGTTATACGAGGCCGCCGACATCGACGGCGCTTCCGGCACGCAGAAGCTGTTCCGAATAACGATACCCTCGCTGAAAAATACAATTTATGTAACCACCCTGCTGCGGATTATCTGGGTTGCCAACTCCGTTGACGTCATTTATAACATGACGGAGGGCGGCCCCGCGAAATCCTCGCAAACGCTAAGCGTGTATATTTTCCTAAAAGGAAATCAGCTCAATTTAGGATATTCCTCCGCAATGGCGGTACTGCTCGCGATTATGCTTTCGCTGGTAGCGGTGCCGTATCTGCGGCAGATGTTCCGGCAGAACTAGGGCGGGAGGTGAAGGATATGCCGGCTTTTATACAAAATAAATTAAGATATTGCGCAGGGCGCGCCGTTTTCCTTTTTATTCCCCTATGCGTTATATTGCTGTTTTTGCTTTTCCCGTTTTACTGGACCTTCGTCACCTCCGTCAAGCCGCCGGAGGAGCTGTTCGGTCAAACGGTGACCTATTGGCCGCAAAACATCACCTTTGAAGCTTATGAAAAGCTGTTTTCACAGGTGAATTTCTTAAAGCCCATGGGCAGCAGCCTCTTGGTTGCAAGCATTACGACCGTCATCACGCTGGTGGTGTCGCTGCTTGCCGCCTACGCGTTCTCGCGGTTTGATTTCAAGGGGCGCAAGGGCTTTATGATACTGTTTTTGACCAATAACATGTTCCCGACGGTTCTGCTGCTGATACCCTTGTTTTCCATCATGCGAAGAATTTCGCTGCTGTACACGCCCTGGGCGTTGGTCCTGGCTTACGCGACATTTACCATACCCTTTACAATCTGGCTGCTCAGCGGGTACCTCAACGACATCCCGGCCTCCCTTGAAGAAGCCGCGATGGTTGATGGGGCGAACCGCGCGCAGGCGTTTGTCTACATCATCGTGCCTGTCCTGGCTCCCTGTATCGTTGCGGCGGGCGCGTACATTTTTATGCAAAGCTGGAACGAATATACCTTTGCCGTTATGTTTACCAACAGCGCCAACAGAACGATTCCGGTAGAACTGAAAAACCTGATCGGGCAGTTGGGCGTCCAATGGGATTTGCTGACGGCGGGCGGGATTATTACCATCATTCCGGTTTGCATTATGTTTTTCTTCGCGCAGAAGCGCCTGGTCGCCGGACTGACGGCAGGCGCGGTTAAAGGATAGTAGAATAAGGGGAGTGCGAAAATGAAGCCGGTGAATGAGACAGTACAAAAAGAGAATCTTCCCGTTACCGTTTTGCAGTATGGGGAAGGTAATTTCCTGCGCGGTTTTGTGGATTATATGATTGACATCGCCAATGAAAAAGGCGTGTTTCACGGCGGTATTCAGATTGTAAAATCCATTCCTTTCGGCAGCCTTGCATCGTTCAATAAACAGGACTGTGTATATACCGTGCTTTTGCGCGGAAAACAAAACGGCGAAACATACGTAAAAAAGCGCATCGTCACCTGCGTCGCCGGCGCCTCGGATTCCTACGGGGATTATGAAGCTTACGCCGCGTTCGCGAAAGACCCCGGGCTGCGGTTCATCATCTCCAATACGACGGAGGCCGGAATCGTCTATGACAAAAGCGACGGGTTCGCGCTGACGCCTCCAAAATCCTACCCCGGCAAGCTGACGAAATTCTTGTACGAGCGATACGAAGCCTTTGACGGCGCGGCGGATAAAGGGCTTGTTATCCTGCCTGTTGAGCTGATTGAACAAAATGGCGGGACACTCAAAAGCTGCTGCCTCAAGCTGGCGGAACGATGGAAGCTCCCCGCGGAATTTATTGATTGGATTACTACTGCGAATACCTTCTGCAACACGCTGGTAGACCGCATTGTGACAGGCTATCCGAAGGACGAGGCCGAAGCCCTTGAAAAAGAGCTTGGTTACAGCGACAAGCTAATCGTGACCGGCGAGCCTTTCGCGCTTTGGGTCATCGAAAGCAACAACCCGGAGGTCATTGCGAAAGAATTTCCCCTTGACATGGCGGGGCTTCCCGTAATCTTCACGGACAATTTGCAGCCCTACCGGGAGCGCAAGGTGCGCATCTTAAACGGGGCGCACACGTCGTCGGTTCTGGCGGCGTATCTCTTAGGCCTTGACACGGTTGGGGATATGATGAAGGACAAAACCATGCGCGCGTTTTTGGAAAAGGCCGTTTATACCGAGCTCGCCCCTATGGTTCCGTTGCCGTGGGAAGAAGTGAAGGCCTTCGCCGATTCCGTCATGGAGCGGTTTGAGAACCCGTTTATCAAGCACCGGTTATTATCCATATCCCTCAACTCGGTTTCAAAGTTCAAGGCGCGGGTATTGCCTACCATCCTTGAAAGGCAGGCAAAGACAGGCTCGCCACCTCCGCTTTTATGCTTTTCCCTTGCCGCGCTCATGGCGTTTTATTGCGGCGGGAAGTCCGGGGATAAGCTGACCGGAACGCGAAACGGGCAGCCTTACGACATCATGGACGACGCGCCCGTGCTCGCATTTTTCGCGGAGCATAAAAACCTTCCTTCCGATACGTTTGTGCAGGCGTTTTTGAAGCGCGGTGATTTATGGGGTGAGGATTTATCAATTATTCCCGGCCTTGTTGAAATCGTAGCGGGTGATTTGCAGTATATCCGCGATAACGGCATGAAAGCCGCGATAGAGAGGGTATTGCTATGAGCCTGATTCAAATCAGCCCCGCGGATAATGTGGCGGTAGCCGTGAAGCCCGTGCTTGCGGGGCAGCAGTTGGAGACGGGAGGCACGCGTGTCACCGCGCGCTCGGATATGCCCTTCGGACACAAAATCGCGTTGGCGGATATTCCCGAAGGCGGTGAGGTCGTCAAATATGGCTGTCCCATCGGACGCGTCTCCGCGGACATCAAAGTGGGGGAGCACGTACATTCCCACAATCTGAAAACCGGACTCGGCGGGCAGCAGGAATATACCTACGCCCCCGCCTTGACGCCCTCCGCGCCTCGGGCAGCCGGTAAATTCATGGGCTTTCAGCGGCAGGGCGGCAAGGTTGGAATCCGCAACGAGATTTGGATTATCCCTACGGTCGGCTGCGTAAATTCCACCGGAGAGGCTGTCGCGCGAAAAGCGCGGGAGCTGATTCGCGGCAGCGTGCAGGGAGTGTACAGCTTCCCGCACCCTTATGGATGCTCCCAGCTTGGGGAAGACCATGAAAACACAAAAAAAGCGCTGTGCGGGCTTGTCAGGCACCCAAACGCGGGCGGCGTGCTGGTCTTGGGGCTTGGCTGCGAGAACAACGGCGTCGCCGGAATGCGCGAAATGCTGGGGGATATCGACGAAAGCCGCGTGAAATTCCTTGTTTGCCAGGACTGCGGGGATGAAATTTCCGCCGCGCTTGCGCTTGTGGATGAGCTCATTGACGCGGCGAAAGGCGATATCCGCGAGGCTGTTCCCACATCGGAGCTTATCGTGGGGCTTAAATGCGGCGGCAGCGACGGGCTTTCAGGCATCACGGCAAACCCGCTTGCGGGCGCGTTCACCGACCGCCTGGCAGCGGAGGGCGGCTCCGCGATTCTCACCGAGGTTCCAGAAATGTTCGGCGCGGAAACAATCCTGATGAACCGGTGCAGGGATAAAGCCATATTTCAAAAGACGGTTTCGCTCATCAACAATTTCAAGGCATATTTTACAAGCCACAACCAGCCCGTTTACGAAAACCCGTCGCCCGGCAACAAGGACGGCGGGCTCACCACCCTCGAGGACAAGGCGCTTGGCTGTACGCAAAAATCCGGAACCGCGACGGTCGTTGGCGTGCTTTCCTACGGCGAGGCCCTCCATGAAAAGGGGCTGAACCTGCTGAATTCTCCGGGCAACGACCTTGTGGCCTCCACCGCGCTGGCGGTAAGCGGGGCGCACCTGATTTTGTTTACGACCGGGCGGGGCACACCCTTCGGCTCGCCCGTGCCAACTGTGAAAATCTCAAGCAACACGGCCCTTTTCAGGAGAAAGCCCGGCTGGATTGATTTCGATGCGGGGCCGCTTGTTTCCGGTACTTCCATGCGGGAGCTTGCCGACAGCCTTTACGGCTGCGTCATAAAGCTTGCAAGCGGTGAGGAATACACGAAAACCGAGCAAAACGGCATCCGTGACATGGCGATTTTCAAAGACGGCGTGACGCTGTAAATACCATACGCCCGCCGCTTTGTGCGGCGGGCGTATGGTATTATGCGCTGATTTCGCATATTTGCCTGAGCTTCGCGTCTTTATCCGCAACGATGGCCTGAAGGTCGGAAAGCTCTTTTTGAAGCCTCGCGTTTTCTGCTTTAAGCTGTTCGATTTCCGATGCGCCGCTTTTATCGATAAGCGTGCCGGTAACATTTGGGATTGTTTTATCCGCCTGCGCGATATAGGCGTCGTTTGTGGTGGAATACGCCTGAAAATCGGGCGCGTCGGTTTTGCAATGCAGCCAGTCAAGCGGGCTGCTCATTGTCCTGTCGTTGGCGCCGGCGGCCCTGCCTTTCAGGAAATTGGAGTTATTCACCGTGGGGCTGTAAAGCGGGCGCCTGATGTCGGTGTCGGCCTCCAGATGAAGATGATATGCCATCTTCATCAAGCCGGTATTGCCGTAAAGGCCGAGCCGCGTGTCTTTGCCGACGGGCTGCCCGGCCTTTACCGCGATGCTTTCAAGATGGAAATATCGAAGCACCAGGTCTTGCACCTTTCCCGTCCTGCGGTTAAGCGCCCCGGGATAAACGACCGCCACCACGTTGCCGACTACCTTATCCCTACCGGCGGCAACGACCGTTCCGCTCCCGGAAGCAAATACGGTACGGTCTCTCGCCGTACCCGCCATGTCCGCGCCGTAATGCTCAAAGTGGAATTTAATCTTGTAAGCAACGGTTTTCCATGAAGCGGTAAGCCTGCATTTGTTAATCGGTAATATCAGTTTTTGGGTCATGATTCTTCCTCCTCTAGTCGTCTATCATACCAGAAGAAAAAGCCGGGGATCGTTTTTTGCAGAAAATGTCCCCGGTTTTCATGATTGCTAACTATTGAAAAAATATGATATACTGGTTTTATAAATGCGATGGAGGGTACAAAAGTGGATATTCTAAGTGTTGGCGAGCTGTTGATTGATTTTCTCCCGGGCGATGAGGCGGGCGTGTATATCCGCAAGGCAGGCGGCGCTCCGGCGAATGTCGCGATTGCCGCCGCGCGAAACGGGCTAAATGCGGGCTTTTGCGGCGCGGTGGGGGATGACGACTTCGGGCATTTCCTCTACGATACCCTGAAGGAAAACGGCGTTATGGCGCTGCGGAAAGAGCTTGTCACGCACGCCGTTACCACCATGGCCTTTGTAACCCTTGACGAAACCGGCAACCGCAGCTTTACCTTCGCCAGAAAGCCCGGCGCCGATATGTTCCTCAAAAAAGAGGATATTCGCGATGAATGGCTGGAAAACAGCCGGATCATCCACGCGGGCTCCTGTTCCATGTCGAAAATGCCGGCGTCCGAAGCGACAGTCCACGCGCTCAGGCAAGGGCATGAAAAAGGGAAGCTGGTGAGCTTTGACGTGAATTATCGCAATCTCCTCTGGGACGATGACCGGGGGGCCGCGGCAAAGGCGGTTCGCGAAATCCTGCCGCTGGTGGACTTCCTCAAAATCTCGCAGGAAGAGACGGACATGGTTGACACGGGCGGAGGAATCGCCGCGATGGCAAAGGAAAACGGCATTGCCGCCGTTGTGGAGACGCTGGGCGAAAATGGCGCGAGGTGCTACTGGAACGGCAAGCTTTTGATGATTCCGGGCAGGCCCGCGAAATGCGTGGACACAACCGGCGCGGGGGACGCCTTCTGGGGCGGATTTTTGTCGCGGCTTTTGAAAAGCGGGGTAAACAGCGTCCCGGATTTGAGCGAAGAACTTTTGCGTGACGCAATGGAGTACGGCAACATCGCCGGATGGCTGTGCGTTCAAAAGAAGGGCGCGATTGAATCGCTTCCGACCGGTGAGGAAATTGAGGCGCACCGCAAATGATTGATGTTCCGCGCCGCTTATAGTAACATTAGGTATCATAATAAATAAAATACGGAGGCTGCTTATGAAAATCACTGTAAAAAAACCGACTGACGCCGAAAAAGCCGAAATGCTGACAAAGCCCGTCTGGGGCTGCGACGTGTCGAAGTTCGACTGGTTTTATGACAGCGAAGAGACCTGCCTGCTCACGCAAGGCGAGGTTACCGTCACCTATGACGGGGGAAGCGTTTCGTTCGGGGCGGGGGATTTGGTTGTGTTCCCGAAAGGGTTGTCCTGCGTGTGGGACGTATCAAAGCCGGTTCAAAAGCATTATATCTTCAGATAGCAAGGGGGGAACGCAATGCCGGGTCCGGCAACATTTATCATCGACAAGGAAAAAATTGACATTGAACTCTTTCATCAGGCAAATTACAGCCTGTCCGACATTATGCTGTTTTTAAATACCGCGATTCCGTTTGTCGCGGTATTGGATGGCAAGGCCGTCGCGCAATGCCTGATGGAAGACAAGGGCTACTATATGGACGTCACCCATATCGCTTACCACACCGAGGAAGCCCTGATTGATTTGCTCGTCCACATTGAGGAGCATTACAAACAGGAAAACAAGGCTTATATCGAAATCGGCTGCGGCAACGCCAATCTGGATTTGTACGCGCTTTTTCAGCGGATAGGCTTTCGTGTGGTTGGGGTCAGGACGGATTATTTCCTGCACGACTCCAAAAACGTGGAGGTTCTCAACTCAATCGTAAACATTGACATGATACGGTTTCGTTATAATTTAAGGGCGAAACGGCTTGAAACCGTCGGCCACGACGCCTCGGGCCAGACATGATCGGTAAAATTGAAAGAGGGGCGCGCCCGGCACCAGACCCCCGCGCCCCCCCCCCCCCCCCCCCTCGCTAAAAAAACCCCCCGGGGTTTTTTTGGGCGTATCACAACAATGCGGTGCTGGGTTTTTTTTGCC
>Ga0099364_10001406_pt1 | contig 39976 bp, 41 predicted proteins | sample TergutTh196P3_FD_73070 | JGI IMG/M metagenome (GOLD analysis project Ga0099364, IMG submission 73070) | Microcerotermes parvus P3 segment gut microbial communities from Pointe-Noire, Republic of the Congo - Th196 P3 | ecosystem: Host-associated > Arthropoda: Insects > Digestive system > Gut ... | reverse complement strand
TCGAGGGATTCGAACCGACAAAAAAAAGCGTCGAGATAATCCGCGATTACGTTATGGGTAAAGTTACTATTCTTGAGTTGGCGCAAATTGCGAAAGACAAAGCGTATGCGTAATAATTATGCGTATATAGATCCTGACTACGTCTATACCGATACAGGCTCGGGGGTTTTGAAGAATATTGCAGGGATCACTGAACAGAGCGCTCTGGAATTTTTTGAAAGCGCCGCTGTAACGAAACGTATCAAAGAACTGAAAAATCGGCCCGTTAAGATCAAAGATTCCACAACGCTTCTCTTTATTCATAAATATTTGTTTCAAGATGTGTATTCTTGGGCAGGGCAGGAGCGCGTTGTCGAAATCGGCAAAGACGGTAAACAATTTTTTCCAACCGTTCGTTTCGAAATGGCTTTTTCGTACATCAATAGCTTGCTTACGGAATATTGGGCAATCAAAAAAGCTGACAAACCTCAAATAGCAGAAAAGTTGGCTGTGATACTGGATGCCGTAAATTTCTTGCACCCTTTTAGAGAAGGTAACGGTAGGGCACAGCGTGAATTTATTCGTGTCCTCGCGCTTGAAAAGGGCTATAAAATGAACTACCCCGCAGTCTCTGCTGCGGGGTAGTTCATTAAAGCGTATGAAGATTTTTCCATTGAGGACGCATATGGAGTAAAGCTGGTTATAAGACAGGTGTTCACGCCAGAATGAGAAATTGTAATAATCTGCGTGCTTCGCTTTTTCGGACTTCGCGGTATCAAGTAGCCGCCGTTGTTTTTACTCTCTGCATAGTATTTTTTATTACAATATTACCCGTATCGCGCCGCTCATCTTCTAAATATACTATCGCGTATAATATTCATTTGACGGGGGATATAGGATACAACGTGGGGAAACACTTTTGAAAAAGCTGAAAATCCACCTCGAGAGACATGTTTTTAACGTGGTGCTATTTGGCAAAGGGGGACGCCTCCGCGAAAGGAGGTGACCTGCATGAGGAAAAAGGCAAAGGGCCAGCTCATTAGATGGCTGGCCCTTGTTCTGCTTCTCGGAGCCGCTGCTCTCCGGCGGGCTTCTTTCTTGAGTGCATTATATCACAATGTGAAGCTCAAAATCACTCCGGTTCAAACATATCCTTCCCGACTCCGCATATCGGACATACCCAATCGTCCGGTACGTTTTCAAACGCCGTGCCCGCCGCAACTCCCGAATCCGAATCGCCGGCGGCGGGGTCGTAATTGTATCCACACACTGAGCAGACATATTTATTCATTAGTATATCCTCCTCTTTTTTGAAACGCTCCTCTTTACCCGAAGCGCTCTTGTTAATGTAATTATAGCCGATTGTCGCGACAGTATCAAATTCTCGGGTGGTCGGGCGGCCGCGCGGCCGCGCGGAAAAAAATCAGCGAAAGTAATCGCGGCCCTTTATCAGGTAGTCCATGCCGGACCACACGGTCAGCAGCATGGCCACCCACATGACCGGCATCGCGTACGGAACGCCAAGGATCATCATCGCTATCGCTATTATCTGGCTAACGGTCTTCGCTTTACCGCCCCTCGAAGCGGAGATGACGACGCCGTCCACAGCCGCCACCATCCGCACGCCGGACACTATGAACTCGCGCGACACGATAATCACGACTATCCACGCAGGCAGCCGCCTCAATTCAACGAGAGTGATAAGCGCCGCCACCACAAGGATCTTATCGGCAAGAGGGTCTATGAATTTCCCGAGACTCGTCACCATTCCGCGCTTGCGCGCGAAATATCCGTCCACCGCGTCCGTAATGCTCGCCGCTATGAAGACGATTCCGGCGATTATGTCCCCTATATTGGCGGTGATGTCAAGCCCCGCCGTCTTGATCTCGAAGGTCCCGAGACCCCGGACCGAAAGAAAGACCATCACGAGCGGGGCCAGGAAAACCCTCGATAAGCTCAGCAGATTCGGTAAGTTCCACGACGACGCCATGTTGTCTCCTTTCCAGCCACAAGAGCATTCACTAAACGATTCCCTATTCTATACGCAAAAGACGATTTATGCGCGTGCCGATAATGGGAATAAGCGTGTATCATTATCCTGCCGTCAAGTCGAAAAAATCGGCGCGGAACAAAAATCACGGCGGCGGGGGCTGAAAATGAGAAAGCGTCTTAAAGCCTTTGGTATCAAGTATTTATGTCCAAAACATTTTTGACATTATATTTAATATGGTACTTGAGGCCCATTGAAAATATTATAAATGTCACTAGAATACGCTTTATAAAGTACTGGTTTCTTTGAGCATCAAGTTAAAGCGCGTTCGCGGGGCAGGAGGGGTTAAGGATGATATTCAAATACAGAGCAAGAACCACCACAGGCTCCGTCACCGCCGGAACCCGCGAAGCGGCAAATGAAGCGGCCGCCATAACCTGGATGAGATCGCAGGGATGGTCGCCCATCTCCGTCGAAGCGCATGGCGGGGGCATGTTCTCGGGGGATAAAGCGGAGGGAGACTCCGTTTTAAACATGAGCATCAATATCAACCTGTTCCCCAAAAAGGTCAAACTCAAGGACAAAACCGTTCTCTTCAAACAGATGTCAACCATGGTCAACGCGGGCATCACCATAGCCGCCACCATGGATCTTATGGCCTCGCAGATAGAAAACAAAACGCTCAGCAAAGCGATTAGCGACATACGGGACGCCGTCAGCGGAGGAGTCACAACGGCGTCGGCGTTCGCGAGGCATCCCGAAATTTTCAGCAACCTCGAAGTCGCCCTTATCCGCGCGGGCGAGGAGGGTGGTATCCTGGACGTCACCCTCGCGAGGCTGGCAGCTTTCGTTGAAGCCCAGTACTCGCTCCAGAAAAAAATCAAGGGCGCGATGATATACCCGGCGGTGATCGTAACCATGACTCTCGGAGTGATGACCGGTTTGTGCCTGTTCATAGTCCCCACCTTCAGAAAGGCGTTTGCCAACATAGGCATAACGGAAGTCCCGGCGCTTACCGCCTTTATATTCGGCATATCCGATATGCTCATAGCATATTGGTGGGCGTTTCCGATTCCGTTCATCGTCATTTTCTTTGCCATCAAACGCATCAACCGGACGGAGAAGGGCAAGCAGGTGTTTGACAAACTCAAATTGAAGCTGCCGCTCTTCGGCGACATCATCTTCAAGAGCGTCTTGACGCGGGCATTCAGAACCCTTGCGACGCTTGTCACGGCCGGAATTTCCATACTGGATTCGATTGAGATGTCCGCCGGAGTGGCCGACAACTTCGTCGTCGGGGAGGCGTTCGACACAATGAGGAAACGCGCCCAGGACGGGATTATGCTGAGCATAACCATCAAGGACCAGAATATCTTCCCCTCGATGGTCGCCCACATGGTGGCTGTCGGGGAGGAAACGGGCCAGGTCGACGATGTTCTGTCGAAGGTCGCGGACTGGTACGACATGGAGCTGGATGAAAAGATCAAAGGACTGACGGCCATCATTGAACCGGTAATGATTGTGGTCGTGGGGCTGGTGGTCGGTTTGGTCGTCGCATCGGTGTTCGTGCCCATTATCGGGGCAATACAGCATTTCATGTAAAAACGAATTGCGGCAAAGAAAGGAGGCTGACGCCCGGCAGGTAAACTAACATTAACGGCATGTTGAAGTATTTTTATTTAATCAGCGGATATGAAGGCAGCTAAAATTCGGGACAACGTCCCGCAAAAAACAAGAGGAGGTATTTCGATATGAAACGCAGAGGCGGTTTTACACTGGTTGAACTTTTGATAGTCATTATGATCATCGGTATCCTGGCAGGTATGGTACTGCTGGCAATGGGTCCGGTATTGGACAGCGTCAGAGCGTCGGCAGTCATCAGCGACACACGTACCTTGCTGTCGGCAGCGCAACTGTTCCTGGTCGATGATATGAAAGTGCCAGAAAACAATGCCACAGATATAGCTAGATTAAAGGAATTAATGAACAAAGACTTATTCACGGCGGATAGCAGATATGTGAATATAGTCTTTGCTAGTAAAGCGGCTGCTGGAGATGACCCTGGTAACTACTACGTCGGTCTTCAGTTGAAGCCTGGTAATGAAGGCATACAGAAAAGCCTTTCAGGAAAAAAAGCGATTGAGGTAGGCGGTGTAGGCGCTGGTGCAGGAGGAACAGGCACCCTTGTAGATCCTTATGGCGGGGAAATAAGCTTCCTACTGCCCCTGAACCAGACTCCGCCAGCAGCAGTTACGCCGCCGCCGGGACCGTAGAAAAATCTGATTACAGAAAGGGCGCTGCAAAGCGCCCTTTTTTATTGTCCACTATATACCGACCGCGGCTTTTCCCGACTGCAGCTCAATTTTCGCGCATACGAAGTTGAATTTTTTTTATAAATTATTATAATTATATTCGGAATTAGGGAGAGGACGCCCGGCGGAAAAGTAAACTCAAATTATTTACAGTTAGGGGTATATCGATATGAAACGCAAAGGCGGTTTTACGCTGGTCGAACTTCTGATAGTCATTATGATCATCGGCATTCTGGCGGGCATGGTGCTCCTGTCGATGGGTCCGGTATTGGACAACGCCAGAGCGTCCAACGTCATCAACGACTTGCGCGTCGTGCTGTCGGCGGCGCGTTTGAATCTCGTCGACGGTATGAAATATCCCGGACCGGATGAAGTAACGGCCATAGAAAGTTTAATGAACAAAAAACTGGTCGCCACGGACAAATACGTCACAATTGTGTTTGGCGGTCCGATTACCATAGGAGAGGGCGCAACCGCCACAACCGAATATCAATATGTCGGTCTTCAATTGAACGGGGCCTACGCCGCAAAAGGAGTAATCGACAGCCTCGCGAAAAAGGAAAAGGAAATAGGCATTGTCGGCGGCGGCGAGCATACCGCAAATATAGTTTCGCTTAACGCGGCCGCGGGAACCCCCCCAAAGACCATCGCATTCCCCGGCACTGTAAGTATCCTCCTGCCCATGCGACAAGGAACGGCAACGCCATAACCGTAGAAAAATCTGATTCCAGAAAAAGGGCGCTGCAAAGCGCCCTTTTTTTATGCCCGTTTCGCCCCCGCGCCGAGGTGATGTTGTTGTAGGGTCGGGCTTCCATGCCCGACCCTACATTGATGATGGCAATATTTAACCTTTTGATTGCAATTTGGCATAAATTATTTTTTTAGGGTTGACGAATCGATAATTTTTTACCAACTATTAATAGTAGAGGGACAAATAATTTATTGGAGGAGAGAATTATGTCTGACGAAAAAATAACTTGCCGAATTGCCGTACAAATTTGCGTGGGGTACTTCCCGGACGGCCGGGAGAGGCGCCGGACTTTCTCGCTGTGGCATGTCCGCCCTGATGTTACCCCGGAGGCCATCAGGGATATAATCCGCGCGCTCGCGCCCCTGCTCGAATATCCCATAACAAAGGTCACGAAGGTGACGAAAAGAGTGATATTTTCCGCCGATGAGGAACGGAACGCCCCGGACGCCGCCCCCCGCGCGGCCACGCCGACGCCGCGGGTTAACGCCGCGCCGGTTGCGGAATCGGAATCGGGGAAAATTATCCCCTTCCCGGTTTTCCCTGTTATCGAGCGTCCGGCCGCTCAAAGGGCTATCGGGCACGATATCGCGGAGCGGTCATCATGCGCTTCGCCGAGGCAAAAGCGTTTCATGCCAGGGAGATCGCCGCCGAAATTCTATTTCGATCGTGTGTTAATGCCCGTTTCACCCCTCGCGCATCGGTTGATAAGGACAGCCCCGGCCCGTACGTATCCCTCATCGAACTTCCCTTGACCCACGAAATCAACGCGGATAAACCTTCCGTTGTTATTTGCCTTTGAATCTGCTATTCTTTCGGCATAAGGGAGTGTGTCTGTGACTAAACTTGAATACACATTTACAAACGATACGCTGTTCAAAATACTATTTGTGCGGAATCCGGATTTGCTGAAGCGGCTCGTCGCTAAAATGCTCGATACACGGCTTGAAAGTATTGGGAAGTTTTTGATAACCAATCCCGAAATGCCGCCGGAAGTCATGGGTGAAAAGTTCTGCCGCCTCGACATCAACATGGAGATTGACGGGCAGAGGGTTGACCTTGAGGTACAAGTCAACAATGAAGGCGATTTTCCCGAACGCTCCTTGTACTACTGGGCGCGGGAATATTCCTCGGCGCTTGGCGCGAGCGAAGAATACCGCAATTTGCCGAGGACTATTATAATCAGCATTGTCGCATTCAAGATGTTCGACTGCGCGGAGTACCATTCGAAGTTTCAGGCCCTTGAAGTCACGCGCCGCACGCTGCTGACCGACAGGTTCTGTTTGCAGTATTATGAATTGCCGAAACTCCCGGAGGTAATAGACGCGGAAGATGAATTGAATTTATGGCTGACGCTGTTCAACGCGAAAACGGAAGAAGAGCTGGCGAAAATAGAAACGATAGGAGGCGACGTGATGAAACAGGCAATCGAGGCGTACCGCAGCGTGACTGCAATGGACGAGTTCAAAGAAATAGAGCGTCTGCGCTCACGCGCCCGGCACAATGAAGCGTCCGCGCTCGGCCACGCGAGGCGCGAGGCGGAACGTAAGGAACGCGAAAAATGGCAGGGCGTGGTTGCGGAAAAAGAAACAGCGCTTGCGGAAAAAGACGCGCTCATTGCGGAGTTGCGGGCGCGGCTCGGCGAGGATAATTAAGCCGCAGCGCCGCAGGGGAAGCGCCGCACGATGACCGGGTGTTAGGTCGTCAACAAGGTCATTGAATCGAAGGAGGCGTTACAGATGGCCGGGGATTTATTAATGAGCGTCAGCAAAGATGAACATGAGCGGGCTGTCTTCCGCAGCCGCAGAATGTACCAGTCCGATCTGGATTCGAATATCGCCACCGCTGAGTACAGAGGAGAGCTCAGAGGAGAACAGAGGAAAGCATTGACCATAGCTGCTAATATGTTGAAGCGTAACGCACCCATCGACGAAATCATTGAAGATACCGAATTAACCCGCGAAGAAGTGGAGAACCTGCGCGACAAACTTCTCCAGCAATGAATTGAACCTACGATTGACGCTGTTCAACGCGAAAAACCCAAGCGGCCCTTGCGGGCCGCTTGGGTTGGTTTTTACCTGTGTTGTTACCTGTTACCGCTTATTTGTTTGGGTTTGGGCGCGGGGCGTTTATACGCGTTTGCGTCCTATCGCGGCTATGCCGGCCAGCGCAAGGATACCCAGCAATGGGGCGAAGCTCGCGCTGCATCCGCCGCCGCCATTGACAAGCATGGCTGGGTCATCGATCAAGTCTTTAGTTTTGTCAAGGTCGAAGTCGCCGCCGTCCTTTATGAACAGGTTGATTCTATAGACGTGTTCCTTATTGAACACGTGACTTTGCGGCAAGTAATCCCCAAACTCTTCATACTGAATAGCGAACTGCCCGTCTTTAACATTGACGTCGGTCGTATATTCGAAACTAAGGCTCTCTAAGTCGGGACGTATCTTCACAACACGGACGCCCGATACGCGGTTCGCCAGAAAATCGCTGCCTTTGACCTCACGCGACATCGCCTGGACGTCGTCGGCTCCCCATGTATCTCCTTCCTTTGGTTTCGCCTTAAAACTACCAAGCGAAAAGAACTCATTTACTTTAAAGCCGGAGCCGAAGGCGTCCTTCGCATATTCTTCAGCTTCTGTTTCCTGAATATGGACAACGGTGGTTTCAAATACGTTCATCACCTTAACATTCGGCGGAGTGCGTAACGGGAGCTTGGACTCTACCACCTTTCCTCCGGCGACTTTAACGGTCACGGTTTTTTTGGCGATTTCTCCGCTTACTGGTACTACAGCGATTTCAATCACGTAGTCGCTGGGGTCTTCCGCGAAAAAGTAGAAGTCGAACATCCAGTCGCCCTTCACATCATTGGGCGAAGAACCGTGATCCCTTCCATTGCCGCTGCCCCAGAAACCGGTATACCCAGCCGTAGTCAACCTACTTTTCAGACCAGATATCAATACAGCATCTACACGGTCAATGTTACTGGTCACGGGATGTAAGAAGCCGTGTTCATTGCTGACCCATGTTTCACGAAAGACTATAGTCGGATACAGAAATTCGGCTTCCTTACACTGCAAATCCAAGCCGTACAACACGGCATTTTTGGCTGGTTCGCCGTCTTTTGTAACCTTGAACGCCATCGTTGTCATACCCGATATAGGCGCGCCTTCTTTAAATTTGAATCCGGCGCTGAACCACGCGGAACCGCCGCTCTTAAGCTGATTGATTAAATCCACGGCGCCTGCCTTAGTAGTAACCGCTTGGAATCCAATAAAATCAGTAGTAAAATCATACTCGCTTTTAATATTCGAACTCAAAGCCGGCCTTCCGTTCAACTCTGTGATCGGCGTTTTACCCGTCGCGTTATTTTCGATGATAACCTCAAAAACGGTTTCCGCCGCCATAGCCGCCGGTACGCCGAAAAACGAGCGCGCAAGTTCCGTAATTGTTACCTTTTTATCATATGCCGCGCGTAAATCCAAACGGCGGTGCTATAATTCCACCGGACAACAGGGCCGTAAAACGGGAGGCTCTTACGCGGGGGGGTTTATTTTGAAGATAGCTGTTCTTTGCGGGGGAATATCGGACGAGCGGGAGGTATCGCTCAAGTCTGGGGCGGCGGTCGAAGCGGGGCTCAGGGAGGCGGGGTATGAAACGGTGACGGTCGACGTGTCCTCCGTGTCGGGATTGATCCGCGACTGGCCCTCCATCGGAGCGGACGCGGCCTTCATCGCGCTGCACGGCGGATGGGGAGAGGACGGAAGGCTTCAGGCCGCGCTTGCCGCGCGCGGCATACCGTACACGGGTTCGGGCGCTCTCTCCTGCATGGCGTGCATGGACAAGGAGAGCGGACGCGCCATAATGGAATCGGGCGGCATACCGATCCCACCGGGCGCGGCGATAAGGCCGTCGGACAAATGCGACTTCCGGCGGATGATCGGCGACTGGGAAACAATCGTCGTAAAACCGGCGTCCAACGGCAGCACGATCGGAGTGGTCATCACAGACGACCCAGCCGAAGCCGAACACGCGCTCAACGCGGTGTGGGACATCGACACAAAGGCGATAGCGGAAAAGTTCATCCCCGGCAGGGAGCTGACCGCGGCCGTGTTCGGCACGGGGGAGGACGCGTTCGCGATGCCGGTAATCGAGGTGCGCCCGCATTCGGGATTCTACGATTACAAATCGAAGTACACAAAGGGCGAAACGGAGTACCTGTGCCCCGCGCCCCTGGACGAAGCCGAGGCCCGGACCGCGTCCGAATACGCGCGGCGCGCGCACGTGCTGCTGGGGTGCAGGACGTACAGCAGGATCGATCTCAGATTCACCGGCGAAGACGGGGGGATATTCGTACTGGAGGCGAACACCGCGCCGGGAATGACCGAAACCAGCCTCGTGCCCAAAGCGGCGGCGGCCCACGGATGGACGTTCCCGCGGCTGCTTGACCGCATCGTGAAGGACGCGGCGGGCGAAAATAGATAACCATGTCTTGCCTCCTGCGTGTTCTATGTTAGAATTGTTCTGTTCTAAAGAACGTAAGATATCAAAATACCGCAATACACATCAAGAAAGGGAGGATCATAGTGGCTAAAGCGATCGTGGATCAGGAAACCTGCATCGGCTGTGAAGCCTGCGTAAGCGTATGCCCGACGTCTGGAATCAGCATGAGTGACGGCAAAGCGATAGTCGATGAGGACGCGTGCGTCGAATGCGGAGCCTGCGTCCCCACTTGTCCGGTAGGTTCAATCTCTCAGTAGACAACAGGAAGCAAAAAGCGGCCCAAAAGGGCCGCGAATTTTTTATAACGCCGCGTATTGGAATTTTCAATGAAACTAATAGCGACAGGCGAGCAGAAACAACTTGACAAATGTTGCTAATTGGATCAATATAATCACGGAGGCTCAGCCTTAGGGTTCTTCTGGACCTTGTTCTGGAATGCAACCACGAAGGGCATTGCCTCTTTTTTTATTTCCGTGAAGTATATGGATCGGAAATATATACTATTCCGTAAACTTGATGGCAAGCCTCATCTTCCAATGTACCTTTATACTGCAATCTCCGCAGCCATTGATCAAACTTTTCGCTGATTTCTTGACGAGCTGGTTTATCCATCCGCTGCAAACGATAACCCCAATTGATTACGTAAATGCAAATATCGGCTGCCTGTATCGCATAGGTCATATCGGAGGACACGAAAAAAGGTGACGGAACAACCAGGGAAGCGCGGTATTGCCCTTTATCCGTCAGTGTAAAATACCGTTCCAAACAGCGCACAAAACACTGGTCTTCGTGTTTTTCCACTTCATCCATCACAAGCAAGCCATGTTCTTGTTTTTCTTCAAGCATATAAAAATAGCGCTCCAAAAGGAACACATGATCCTTGCGCAAGTATTCCTCGAAGTTCCGATCATCTGGTTTATGCAACTCACCCGGTATGATCGACGCCAAAATCACGCCGCTGCAATTGTCCAAGATTTGGAACAGCCCTTGCGCCATGTAAATGCAAGCTTGACCATAAGCCGTAAAATCATCGCGGGAGGGAGTAATATTTTTTTGTGATTTTTCCAGAAAGGCTCGGGCGTGCTTTTGGCGATCACTGTCAGACATAAGCTCACCTTGTTGGGCGAACTTGTATCTTTTACGATTAAGTAAGGTACATCCTTTTAGCTCTTTCCCATAAAAAGCCAATCGGCAGCCGAAAGCCTGTACCTCAAACCATTGCATAGCCTTAACAAAACGCCAAAGTTCTTTTGTATGCAGGGCTATGCCGCCGCGGACTTCATAAGGACATTGTTTGTGATCGTGACCGCTTTCATCTATAAAAAATAGCCAACTCATTTGTAAAAAACCCTTCTACTGCAAGCATATCATGAAAACGAAGCGCGTTTTTGACAAGAAGATATGGCAAACGGGACGCTGTTTATATTTACGGCATCCCGTCTTCTGTTTTTATTGCACTATACCGCTACTTACTTTTTCCCTGGTTCGCTACGGCGGCCGCGGCGGCGGCTATTGCTTCGGGATCGCCAAGATATCTGTGTGAGATGGGTTTCATGCCGGCGTCAAGCTCGTAGACGAGCGGTATCCCGGTGGGTATGTTGAGCTCCAGTATGTCGGCGTCGGACACGCTGTCGAGATACTTCACGAGCGCGCGTAGGCTGTTGCCGTGCGCGGCGACGATTATCCGGCGTCCGGCCTTTATTTCGGGGACGATGACATTTTCCCAATACGGCACGGCGCGCGCGACCGTGTCCTTGAGGCACTCCCCCGCCGGTACCTCGTCCTTGGCAAGACCCCTGTACCTCGGGTCGCTTCCGGGGTAGCGCTCGTCGTCAAGTTCGAGAAGCGGCGGAGGGATATCATAGCTGCGCCGCCAGATTTTCACCTGGTCATCGCCGTATTTTTTCGCCGTTTCGCCCTTGTTCAGACCCTGGAGCGCGCCATAATGACGCTCGTTGAGCCGCCACGAAAACTCGGTCGGTATGTACATCTCGTCCATTTCCTCCAACGCGAGCCAGAGGGTCTTTATCGCGCGTTTCAATACAGATGTGAACGCCTTGTCGAATGAAAAACCGTCGCGCTTCATCTGCACCCCTGCCGCGCGCGCCTCGCTAACGCCCCGCTCGGACAGCGGCACATCCGTCCATCCCGTGAAGCGGTTCTCCTTGTTCCATTCGCTCTCTCCATGCCTTAAAAAAACTATCTTATACACTTCTCCGATACCTCCGTTATTCTCAAATGTGCATATCGCAGTATATATGATACGCTTTCCCCGGTAAAGCGAATGTTTTGGAGCAATCAAAGGGGGTCATTAACACGCCGCGGATAAACTGGCTTGAAACGAAAAATTTTCTGCGTGACGGGGTTCGGCTGGGCGGGACGATACACTCCGCCGAGGTTATGCCATCCACGCAAATACTGGCGAAGGACGCGGCCCGCACCGGGGCCGCGCACGGCACGGTGTTCGTAACCGACTTTCAAAATTCGGGACGCGGGCGGCGGGATAGAGGATGGACGGCCGCGCCGGGTATGGACCTGACATTTTCCGTGATATTGCGGCCTGATATCGGCGCGGACCGCGCCCAATTGCTGAATTTCGCGGCGGCGCTTGCCGTCGCGGAGACGCTGGAAAAAAAATATGAGGGAATCTCTCGCGAACGGGAGAGCCTCATCGGAATAAAGTGGCCCAATGACGTGACGGCGGACGGCAAAAAAATCTGCGGCATTATCTGCGAAATCTCTGGCGCGTCTTGCGCGTCCAGCGCATCTTGCGCGTCCGACGCGTCGCGGCGAATCGATTTTGCCGTGCTGGGCGTCGGGGTTAACGTCAACGGCGCGCCCGGCGACATGCCGGTTTTTGATTCACTCGACCGGGCGCGGGCTACTTCAATTTTCATCGAAACGGGACGCAAAACCGCCCTCCCCCAACTGCTCGGCGAAATACTGTCAAGCTTATGCAAACTCGCCGGTATGATCGAGTCGGAGAACGGCCGCGCCTCTCTCATTGAAATGTACAAAAAAAAATCCCGCACGCTGGGCAGGAGGGTCAGGGTCATTACGGATGAGGGGGAAACGCTCGGAACAGCCTCCGGTATAACCGGCGACGGAGCGCTGTCCGTGACCGACGCCGAGGGGCGCGCGTTCATATTTCACGCGGCCGACGTTATACATGCTCATGAGGGGAAATAATATTTTCTTCTTTGACAATATCGCCCGGTGTTTGTATATTATTCAATATTCTGTAATACTCACACATTCCGGGAAGTGAATGCCGAATGGATATTACTCATACCACTATGTGCGGATGCGGCGCCGATTACGAGAACGCTATAACTGTATTGTTCGGCGCGCCCTTCGAATCGCGAACCATACACCGGGAGGGAGCGTCGAAGGCCCCTTCCGCGATACGTTCCATCTCCCCGGACATCGAAACATTCAGCCCCTACCTCAGAGCCGATATGAGGGACGTCGATATTTTTGACGCGGGCGACCTCGATATATCCGGCAGAGAGGTAATCACCGCGATCGACGCCATTGAATCCTTCTGCGGCAAGATACATGACGACGGCAAAACGCCGGTCATGATTGGCGGCGAACATATCCTGGCCTGCGGCGCGGTGCGCGCGGCGGCGACCCGCTGGCCCGACCTCGCGGTGCTGCACTTCGACGCGCACGCGGACTTGAAGCGCGACTTCCGCGGCGAGGTATTCTCCGACCTGACGCTGATGCGCCGCGTTTGGGACATATTGGGCGACGACAGGATATACCAGTTTGGCGTGAGGTCCGGCAGCCGCGAGGAGTTCGAATGGTCTATGCAGCACACGAGAATCGAAACCGGCAGCGCCAACAGCATAGACACCTGCGCGGAGGCGGTCCTTTCGCGCCCGATATACATCACGGTGGACCTTGACGTGCTTGACCCCGCCGAGTTTCCCGCAACCACAATACCGGAGGCAGGCGGCATGTCATTCAACGCGCTCTGCGACGCGCTGTTGAGCCTTCGCGGTCTTGACGTGGTCGGCTTCGACATGTGCGAACTATACCCGCCTTACGACATTACCGGCGTGTCAACGTCGCTCGCCGCCAAACTTCTGCGAGAAATGCTGATTGCGTTCTCCTGACATTGTAATTTGAACGATTTCACCATATCCCTGATCCAGATTTTTCGAAATAACCGGAACGCCGCGGACAGATTGCGCGAGCTGTGGGATTTAATACCGGCGGGCACAGACGCGCTGCTGCTCCCAGAGGAATGGCATAACGGCGACCCGGAGGAATCCTTGCGCTGCCTCGATGTTTTATCGCATATTTGCTCGGACAAAGGCGCAAGCGCCATATCGGGCGGAATGCCCTGGGAGGAAGGCGGGCGGAAATTTTTAAGAACCTGGATACTCGGATACGGCGGCGAGGCAATCGCGCATTACGACAAGACGCATCTCTCGTCTAAACGCGGCGAGGACAAAATTTATTCGCCGGGCGGCGGCCCGGCGATATTCAACATAGGCGACGCAACATGCGCCGCCCTGTCAGGTTACGACCTGCTGTTTCCGGAATACTGCCGCCAAATCTCGCTGGCCGGCGCGAATATTTTTTTTGTTTCGGCAAACCCTGACGACGGGTTTACAGATATTTGGGAATCTGTCATAAGGAGCGCGGCCTTTACGAATCAATGCTTCGTCGCCGCGTGCGCGGGCTTTGGAAACTCGGCGCTGGTCTCCCCGTTTGGCGAGATCGCGGGCATGATGGGACGCGATGAGGGCGTAATGTCGTTTGGAATCAAACTGTCGGACGCGCCGAGATGCAGAAAAAATTTCCCGCTGGAACGGGACCGGCGCGGCGAACTCTACGTAATTTTCCCGTAAGACGGGACCGCGTTTAAAACGCTCGCCGGACCGTCAATAAGTATCCTTAATCACCGCGGCGCGATCGCTCGGGCACTCCTTATCGCATGATCCGCAATTGACGCATTTATACGGGCTGGTTTTTTCCTGCTCCTCCGAAACTATAGAAACGCCGGAACTTGTTCCAAGCCTCGTTGCGCCTGCGTTGATCATTTTCACCGCGTCCTCGTACGTACGCACGCCGCCCGAGGCTTTGAGCCCCATTTCGGGACCGATCGTTTCGCGCATCAGCCTGACGTCCTCGACTGTCGCTCCTCCCTTGGAGAAGCCGGTCGATGTTTTGACGAAATGCGCCCCGGCAAGTTTACTGACGGCGCAGGCTTTCACTTTTTCCTCGTCCGTCAAAAGGCAGGTTTCCAGAATAACTTTGACGATAGCCCACCCCTGAACGGCTTTAACAACTCCCTCAATATCATTGTGAACCAATCTCCAGTCGCTGGTCTTTATCGCCCCGATATTGATAACCATATCGATTTCTTTCGCACCGTTGTTTGCGTAACAGAACGCTTCTCCCGCTTTAGCCTCCGGCATCATCGCGCCGAGAGGAAAACCCACAACGGCGCAGGGCTTGACGTCGCTCTCCGCGAGAGAATCGGCCACGAATTTTATGTAAGAGCCATTGACGCAAACGCTCGCGAATCTATATTTTTTCGCCTCCTCACATACTTTTTTCACATCATCAATACTTGCCTCAGGTTTCAATAACGTGTGGTCTATGTACCTGGTGAGCAGCGCGGGCGTAAACGCGATCTTGGGTTTCGCCACGGTCGCTTTGAACGCGTCGAATAATTCAGCCGTCACCAGCTTTTTTATTTCGTTGACGTTAATATCCCCTTTTTTCATCATCTTCCTCCGGAAAATATAGCGGTCACACCGTCATAGGTATAACTGTCCACCACGCCGCAGATTGTAAGATCGGCGACAATCTTTTCGTCCAATAACATATTCGCGGCCCCGCCGTCCGTATTGACCAAAACCACGTCGCCCACGCCCGCGTGAGCGGCGTCGAACGCAATTTGCCGGGCCCCGGCGGGAGCGCCGTCTTCGCCCAGGTACTCGATTATCATCAGCTTATACCCGTGAAAAGATTTGTCCTTTATCGTTGAAACAACATTTCCCACGACACGAGCTATTCTCATATCACGCCTCCCGCACCGGATTACCTATAATTCCTCTCTGTAGTCGTCGATAAAACCGACTATCGCCGCGTCCGCGGCCGGCGAAAACGTCCGAAACATGCGCGCCGCCTCTTTCGAGCCGATCATATAGACGAAATCTCCCCTACCCGCCTGTCTGGTCGAATCGGCCGCCACGATCATATTTTTGGGCTGCCCGTTTTCGATCAGGCGAACTATCAAAAGGGGCACTCCCTCCAGATTAGGAACTTTTACGGTGGCAACCACGCTGCCTACAACTTCGCCGGTGTACACGGTTATCCGCTCTCAAGCCTTATACTTCTCAAATATTCTTTTGCCTTCCAGGTCAACGGAGTCTATTATCGCTATTATCGTCTGATCGACAGGTTTCCCCTCGGTTACTCCGGTGAGCCTGGACGAACTTCCGCCGACGCACATCACAACCTCGCCTTCTCCGGCTCCGATCGCGTCGATCGCAACGACCACATTGCCCTTCTCCTCGAACGTTTCGATATCGATGGGCTTTACCAGAAGCAGCTTCAACCCGTTCAGCCTTTCCGCTTTGTTCGTGCTCACTACCGTACCCTTAACTCTGGCTATTTGCATCAGATTCTCCTTAATGGCCTTCGTCCGGTCCGCGATGATCGCCTTTATGATTATACATACGATAATATCCCCCGCTCACCGCAAAGTCAATCGTAATCATGAAATACGCGATAAATCGTCCCGACGAAAAATACCTTCGAGCGGATTACGCGGCGGCTTATTGGTATTTATATGTTACAATATAAAAAGTGCGGCGGTTATAATAATTCAGTTATCATTATCCATCCAAAAAACTGTACGGGGGATTGAGATAATTTGCTAAATGTACTAATTCATAAATTAAAAGAAGTAGTGTCCGCCGTCGCACCGGTTGCAATCCTCGTAATTATTCTCAATTTCACTTTGGTGCCTGTCGAGACTACTCTCCTGTTTCAGTTTATCCTCGGCGCGTTCGCGATTATTATCGGGATGTCCATACTATTATTCGGCATCGAAATTGGGATTTTGCCGTTCGGTAATCTCATGGGCACGTCGTTTCTCAAATCCAACAGCATTCGGTATGTCATTATAATCGGATTTCTAATGGGATTTTTTGTCAATATCGCCGAACCGGACTTGCAGGTGCTGGCAAGACAGGTAGCTTCGGTTACGGGCGGCTTCATTCCAATGTCCGTCATCCTCGTGGCGGTTTCAATAGGCACGGGAGTTATGCTGGCATTGGGAATAGGAAGAATTGTCAAAAATATTCGCCTGAAGATTTTATTTACAGTTATTTACGGCGCGATGCTCATTCTCGCCATTTTTTCATCTTCGGATATGCTTGCAATCGCGTTCGACGCCTGCGGAGCGACCACCGGCGCGCTTACCGTTCCTCTTGTGCTGGCGCTGTGCGTCGGGGCGGCAGCCATGAAAAAAGACAGCAAAACATCCGGGGAAGACAGCTTTGGGCTGGTTGGGGTAATGTCGACCGGCGCTATTCTCGGCGTTTTAGTTTTAAACATTTTCGTCAAGACCGACAATGTAACCGGCGTGCTTGAAATATCCGAGGCTTCCTCGGGTCCGATGTTCAGCATGTTCATCGAGAAAATGCTGCATATAGCCGGGGAATCGTTTGTCGCGTTACTGCCCGTTGTGCTGATATTCATTATCTTTCAAATGATAAATTTTCATCTGCAATTAAAACAATTTGCCAGAATCCTTTTGGGTTTTCTATATACGTATATCGGGCTTATCCTCTTTTTAGTCGGCGTAAGCGCGGGATTTATGAATGTCGGCAACCTTATCGGTTATGGCCTGGCATCATATGACAACAAAATGATTCTTATCGGCCTGGGTTTTTTATTGGGAATGCTCGTCATTCTGACGGAACCCGCCGTTTATATACTGACGCATCAAATAGAGGACGTGACCAGCGGATATATCAAAAGAAAGACCGTTTTGGTTTCTTTATCCATAGGAGTGGCGTTTGCCGTGGGTTTGTCAATGCTGCGAATAGCCGTTCCCTGGGTTCAGTTATGGCATTATCTGCTGCCGGGATATATTATAGCTATCGCGTTAATGTTTTTCGTGCCTCCGATATTCATCGGTATTGCTTTTGATTCGGGAGGCGTTGCGTCCGGCCCGATGACGGCCACGTTTGTTCTGGCTTTCGCGCAGGGCGCGTCCAAAGCCATAGAGTACTCCGATTTAATGACGGACTCCTTTGGAGTTATCGCTATGGTCGCGACGACGCCGCTCATAGCGTTACAGGTATTAGGTTTGATCTATAAACTTAAATCACAAAAAAGTGAAGTGAGATCGGACAATGGCGGGATTTAACTTAATATGCTGTGTGGTAAATTTCGGCGACGCCTCCAAGACTCTCCGAATCGCCAAAAAGTACGGAGTCAAAGGCGGAACCATATCTTTAGGCCGGGGGACGGTAAATAACCGTTTGCTGGGATTTCTTGGATTTACGGAGATACGAAAGGAAATCGTCTCCATGGTGGTGGAAAATGAATTGGCGTCCGGCGCGATTATGGGAATCAGCAAGGAAATGGAGTTCCATAAAGCCTATCACGGTATCGCGTTTTCGTTTTTCGTCACCGATTTTTTTGGCAGCAGGAACAAGGCCGATAAAAACACTGAAACCGGCGAGGTGAAAGACGGTATGTATAACGCCATTTATGTGGTTGTCGATAAGGGTAGAGCGGAAGATGTAATTGAAGCAGCCAATAAAGCGGGCGCGCGCGGCGGAACTATTATTAACGCGAGGGGATCCGGCATTCATGAAACTCAAAAGCTGTTTTCAATTGAAATCGAACCCGAGAAAGAAGAAGTATTAATAATAACCAAAACCGAAACGAAAAACGGCATCGTTGAATCCATAAAAACCGATTTGAAAATTGAGGAACCGGGCAAAGGCATTATGTTCGTATTGGACGTCAACGAAGTTTACGGTCTGCGTTAACGTTAGGGAGCGGCAAAATGCCGCCCCTAACGCAAAGGGGATTTCTATTCCGCCGATAGGCTGCCGATAACGCCCTTTTTAAGGATCAAACAGGCGTAAAGCTCCTTCTCGCTCGTTTGAACGGTCACAAAGCTTTTTTTGGCCCTTTCGTAAAAAGCGAAACGCTCAATCTGAACCAGCCCTTTAAACGCTCCGCAGAAATCGTTCGCGCGAATGATTCTCTCGAACTCCGCCCAAATCGGAGGAGTGCCTTTGAATTGCTCTCCCGTCTGTATAACGCAGGCCGTATCGTCCACAAATATGTCAAGCGGCATGAATTTAAGAATGGCCTCCGCCACGTCGGTTGCGCGCAATCCCTTGGCGTAGACGCATCTGTTGGACATTGTATAGCCAGGGAAGTTACCGTCGCCGATTACTATTTCATCTCCGTGCCCCATTTGCATCAGAGCAAACATAAGTTCCGGGGATATGACTTCGGGAATATCTTTGAGCATTGCTTATACCCTCTTTCTTTATTTTTTCGCCGTCACAATGGCGCCGTCATTATTATAGTCCATTCTGTAAATTTTCACCGTTCCAACATCTTTGAAGCCGTGTTTCAGATAGAGTCCCAAACCGGACGGAGTGGAGAGCAGGACGACGCGCCCGAAACCCAGGCGGCGGGCGCGGGCCTTCAGTCCCTCGATTACCGCCCCCGCGAGTCCCCGTCCGCGAAACTCCCGGCTCGTCGCGACGTAGTAGATGCCGCAGGTTTCGCCTGACGCGTACAGCATCCCCGTCGCCTTTAAACCAACGTGAACGAGCGTGAAAGCGTCCATGCGAGCCATGCTCCGCGCGTTTGATACGAAGGACTCCGGAGGCCGTCCATCAGAGCCGAATCCGCGCCACACGCACCCGGCCCACTTGCCGGCTTCGTCATCCCCGCGTACTGCCTCGGCAAGATTCATATCGGCGTCATTACGATCAATTTTGGATGTTTCGGCGATCATCGCGTGAAAATCCTCGTTACGCGCGAGGCCGCGATCTTCTAAAATTTTGCGCGCCTCGTCCGCCGCTCCGGGAAAAATCGGCCAGATATGCGCGTTCCCGCTTCGCGCGAAAAATTCCAAACCCCGCGATACCGTTTCCTCGCTCACTGGACGCGCCGGCTCAAGCAGCGCGTAGTTTTCGTACGCGTCCGGCACTCCGCTGTCGTAAAACGCGACGCCGCCCTCGCCACCGGAGTATCTCGTCCCAGCCATATCCCCGAACGTACCCAGCAGAAACGCCAGATTGTCATAAACCTCACGGTATTCGTTCATTGCAACCCGTCGTCTTTCTTATCCGCATTAGCGTACGATTTCGCGGCGCTCACCACGAATTTCAAAAACTGCGACGGTCTCCATCCGGGAGGGATCGGATCCATAAGGCCAAATCTCTCGGCAGCGAACAGGTACAGTATTAAAAAGACCGCGGACACGAGCAGCAGGACGGCGGAGCCAAATACGGACGTGAGGCTCGCGCCGTATGCGAGCGCGGACGCGATGACCAGATGGTGAAAAAATTTCACATTCACCAAAAACCGGATTAACGACTTATCTATAACGACCGCGTAATATATGACGAATCCCGCCGCCTGTGTCAGACTTGTAGCCGCGGCGAGCCCAAAGAGCCCCCATCTGCGCACCAACGCGTAGTCGAGCGCCGCGTTGAGAGCAATCAAAACATACGTCATCGCCATAATCGCTTTCAACTTACCAAGAGCTATCGCGTAGCTGGAAATCAGACCGGACGCTATGGCAAAGGCGAAGCTGGCGCTGTAAGTCGCAAGGCAGAGCGACGTCATTGCCACCGAACGCGAGTCAAAGCTGCCCCACCCTAATACTATAGATATGATCGAACCTGAGGATGCGGCAAGGAATGCGCTTATCGGTATGAAATACGCCAGCGCGAGAGTGATCGCGCTCTTCACAGTCTCAAGTGATTCCATTCTGTTTGTGACGGCCGACTTGGTTATCATCGACAGGAAATATGTCATGGGCGTGTTCGTCAGAGCCATAAGGATCGCGAGAAACGCGGCGGCGTAACTTATCGCCGCGACTGAGCCGACCGGCAGCGTTGACGCGAAATAACGGTCCACAATTGTATAAAGAGTACTAGCCGAAAACATGACTATCAGATAAACGGAGTTCTCGCAGATTTTTTTTATGCTGTCCCACGCCACGTCGCGCGCGCGCCATATTACAGGAGCGTCTCTCATGCAGACAAAAAATACGGCGAAGACGACGAAGTGTCCCACGCTCAATGAAAACGCGACGCTGTACACGCCGATGCCCCTCATCGAAACGAGAAGGGCCGGGATGGCGACAAAATTGAACAGCCCCGCGATAATCGGGCTCAGCGTATAGCGCTCCATTACGTTGGCCCAGATGTCCAGCATTGGCTTGTACATTAAAATCAGCGCGTATGGTATGAGCCACCACAGCATCCGCGCGCCGATCACAATTCGCTCTGTGTCGAAACCCCTTGCGAAAAATCGTATCAGAATCCCGGGCGCAATTATGAGCGCCGCTGAAAACAACACGGCAAGCGCCATGACGAAGCACGATATGAACGCCGCCGTAGCGCGGCACACTTCGCCGGCGTTCCCGGTCTTCTCCCTGATGCGGACGAGTTCCGGGAGTACGGCGCTTTGCAGCGCGTTTCCCAGACTCCCGGCGAACAGTCCTACTATGCCGTTAGCAAGATGGAAAGCATCCATACCTGCGGAAGTGCCAAACGCCCAGGCGATTATGAGAGTACGCGCGTAGCCGAGCGGTTTGCTCGCGAGCGACAGGACCGCAAGCGCGAACGACACTCCTCTCGGGCTTTTCACGGATATCAGGCGGGATAAAGTCCCTCGTAAAAATTTATAGACAGGAATTTTCAGCTACAAAACCTCCGAAATGTAAAATTCATGCAATCCATGTATTATATTATAATAATTTCAGGCGTGTATTTTAAGCGTTTTTTACTGGAGGGATTTGGACTGAGCGCGACGAGCGGACAAATCGGCAGCGGGTTGACAAATATAATCAGCCACACGGATCTGGACGGCGTGACCGCCGCCGCCGTGGCGTGGTACGCGAACCCGGCGGGGAATCCCATTAAGATATCGCTCACAGGATATGGCGACGTCGATAATCTCATTCTCGAAGGGCTGCGGAGGGGCGACCGCGTGACGGTGCTGGACCTTTCGCCCCAGTTCCAGAACGCCATAGACGAGATAGACAGGACTGCCCGCGAAGGCGAGATCATTCTTTTCGATCACCATCAAAGTTCCTGCGATAAGATTGGAAACCGCCCCTGGGCGCTGGTTGATACGTCGCGCTGCGGCGCCTCCGTTTACTGGCGCTGGCTTACGGAGAATGCGAGCGATGAAATACGCGAGCGTATGGAGAGCCTTCGCGGCATTGTTGCGCTGGCAAACGATCGCGACCTCTGGATAAACGAAAATCCTGACGGACGCCTGTGGCAGGCTTTGGTGACGCTGTGCGGCGAGTATAGCGTGTTCTCTCGGCTGATATCGAATCCGTCCTCCGCCATGACAGGGCCCGAGCGTGAGCTTGCGGGCCGCTTCACCGCCGCGCAGGAGGAACGCTTCAAACGAGCCCGCGACGGTATGATTTTGAGCAGGATTGGCAGTTTGGAGTCAAAAGAGATGGCGTATCTTGGCGACGGTTATCTCGAATTTGGAGACGCTTCGGACTTCTGCGGCTCCGTCCTCGACGATCCCAGCGAGAGCATTGGACAGGTAGCTCTGGTGGCTCTGGCGTTCAGGAGACCGTCCGGGACATGGGCAGTATCGCTGCGCAGCCGCGATGGGCTCGCCGGGCGCGTGACTTCCTTGTTGAAAGACGGGCGCGCCATACGGGGCGGCGGACACGGCGACGCGGCCGCACTGTATTTCCCCGCGAATTATAACGAAAAGAGCATACGTGAAAGCATTTTGGCCGCGCTCGCGGCAAAAGCCGAGAGTTCGTCCGGCATGGGCGTAACGTTAGGAGATCTTCTCAAAGGCGCCGCGGGAAAAATTTAAGCGCGTATACGAAATTCAGCGGAGCTTTAGGGAATCGCTGATTAAATGTTCTTCCGCTCCCCGAAAATCCTTTTCTCCAATGGGTTGAAATGAAGAAGGGGCACGACAAGGTTTGCGGGGAAATTTTTTATAGAGGAGTTAAATTCGGCTGTAAGCCTGTTGTATTCCTCGCAGGCGGTGATGGCCTTGCCCTGGATCGAATCAAGCTCGCCCATAACCAAAAGCAGTTCCGGGTTCAACTGCGCCTCCCTGTGATTTATGAACGCTTCCCTCAGAGAGCTTATCTCCGAACTCAGCCTGTTCTCCAATTTCTCCAGTTCCTGTCCTTCTATAAGCGAATTCTTTTTTATCAACTCATGGACTATCTTTTCCCGGATACTGGAAATTTCGTCGAGGACGCTGTCCTGTGCGCCCATTATCGGACGCGCCCTGTCGATTAGGCTGGGAATGAACTCCCGCCTCAACTGGAGGTGCGCGTCGACTTCGTCCCACCAGAAATCTATCAGGGTCTGCTTCTTACTGAATGAATTATAAATATACATACACCATAATATCAGTGCTCCAAGACATACTATAACCGCTAAACCGGCCAGCATCATGAGCTTTCCTCCTCGATACTTACGTTGATTTTCAGGACTATTGCCATGCCGGTCTACACGAGCACCGGACTATTCTCCGGCGGAGGCTGTGATGGCGTTTGGTCACGCTGTTTCTTGTGCGCTCTCTTGTATTTGTACATCTTATCGTCGGCAAGCTCAAGCAGTTCGCTCGCGGTGAGCGTCCCTCCCGCCGCGGCTTGAACTACTCCGTAGCTTATGCTGTAATTGCTCGCGATCTCCTCTCCTTGCGGATTGCTCATGAGCAGATCGCGCAGTTCTTCCAGCTTGTTCTCGGCCCATTCAAGCCCGCAGCCGCTCGACAGCAGCATGAACTCGTCCCCTCCGAGCCTGCATATCACCGCTTCGCCCGAGAATAACCGCAATATATCGACCACTTTAAGTATATAGAAGTCGCCTTCCGCGTGCCCGTATTTGTCATTTACATATTTCAGATTGTCGAGATCGATGAAGCTGATGATGAACGATATGTTTTCCGAGAGCCATTCGGCGAGAAGTTCCATGCCGTAGTGGCGGTTGAATACATTTGTGAGGGGATCGTAATACGCGACGCTCTCCAGTTTGCGGAGCTGACGTTTCTCATAGCTCACGTCCGTAAACACGAAGGCCGCCGCGTCATGCTCATACCATTGCAATGGATGAATGGCCACGGAGAAATACTGCACAGTTCCCTCGCCGATAAGATCGAAATCCAACACATACATTTCATTTCCCTGCACAATCTCTGCAACCTGTTCACGCAGCCATTCCCTGATCTCAGGCTCCGTTTTTTTGCTGTGTAACACAGCGGACACGTCTCTGTTCACGTAAAGCCAATCGGTGGATACGCGGTCGATTACCACTATCCATTGTGAAATATTTTCCGTGAGGGCCTCAAGCAGGCTGTTGCTCTGCAAAAGGGCCTCCGATTTTTTCTTGCTGATTTCAATCTCGCTCAGAAGATCATTCCTCTGTTTATCCAACTGTTCGGTCATCGTATTGAACGAATCCGCAAACTCGCCCATGAAAGAAACATGCTGTTTGTAGTCTCCCTTCGCGACCTGTGCGGTCTGCCAGGTGAGATGCTTCAACGACGCCTGTAGGCTTTTCAGCGGGGCCGCTATCTCGTTGCCTCTCGACGGAGAAGGGCCGTTAAGCTCCCCCCTCGAAATATCTCTCGCCAGGGTTGTCGCTTCTATTACGCACGAACCATAATACACCAACCCTTTCCCAAGGTTGACGAACTCCTCCGGAAGCTTGGAAATATCCAGTTGGGCGTCCGAAGGATTGTAAATCAAATCCTTCAGATAACCAAACAACAAATCCGCAGGCGATTCGGCCATATTATTCCCGCTTCAAGAAAAATTTTTATTGTTCACTTAACGTCAAGAAACAACATAGCCTTTAAAACGGCATACTCTGTCGCCGCTTGCCCAGCAGTCCACCTCTCGCACGTCATATTTCTTACCGGTGTAGGCCTCCAGAATCCCGGCGATGAATCCCTCGTCGTATATGCAAACGTTCTCGTTTGTGATTGGCAATCCACTGCAATCAAGGTCCTGCGCCACCGTGAGGACCATGCTGCCCGTTTCCGTATCAAATTCCTCCAACCTGAGTATGCCTATCTTTAAAGTCTGAATTACATTCTGCAGATTGGCGATAAAGGCGTCAAAATCCAGGGTGAGGTCCAGGGTGTTGCGGGCGAATTCCTTTCCGGCCAGGAAACCGGCGTCGCGGAAATAATCATTTGCCTTCTCGCTGCCATATTCCTTCGAAAGGACGTCCAGCATCGTGTATTGCATCAGGCGGTAGACAATAACCGGCATCTCCTCGCCGAGATCGCCTCTGCCTTCCTTGATATCTCCGAGGTTCTCCCATTTGAACTCATTGTGCGTTTCTTTGGCGGCAAAAATGTTTTCCATTTTACGTATTCCCCTTTCTCAGCGTTTTATTGTGCATATTAGTAACTCCCATTTTCAGGTAATTTACACCAAAAATTTATAATAAGCAAGAGAAATGACGATAAATACGTAATTCATAGAGAACCCAGACAGCGTGTCCGCGCCGCGCGAATTTGGCATATGCCGATCTCCTCGTGCTATAATCCAAACATGGAAACGCCATTTTTTTACGGTTAAGGAGATGTTTGAACTGAACAATCACATCCACACGCCGGATTCACATTCGCTGACACGCCTGAAATCATCGCTGTTCGTCCCTCTGTATATGTTTGCCGCGCTGCTGGGCATCCTGTTCATCCTGCCGCCGCCGGCTTCCGCCCTCGACATAACCAGCCAAAAGACGGAAAGGCATGTTCTGGTGCCGGGAACAAATGCGTTTTTCGCTCCCGCGTCCGGTTTGGTGCTTGCATCCGAGTTCGGCGGATTTGAATCCAAAAATCGGAGGATAGAGGTAATTGTAGCTTATCTGGATGGCCCGATAAGCGGCATAGAGGCGGGATTTACGGAGGCCTCCTTCGAGTCGCTCGGCATGAATCTGCTCGCAAAAGGCGACTTCACGATTGACTCGCGGCGCGCGGTGCTGTACAAAGTCCTGCACGACGACGGTAATATGAGGTGGGGCAAATGGGTGATGCTCGCGGAGAACGGCCCCGGCACGCTTGTAGTAAACGCCGTTTTCGTGAGCGGCGATGCTGACGCCGCCGTGCAATTGGAGCAGATGTTGAAGGGCGTGTACATGGAGCCTGCGGGCGCGGCCGCCGTTGCGGCGACGAGTCCAAACGAGCCGGCGCGGAGGGAAGTGACACATTCAAGCGGAATCCCCCCCGATGCCTTGCGCGGCGCGAACCTACCGGCCGGTAACGCCAATTCTATAAACGAAGGACAGGATGGCTTCGACAGGATGGAAGCCCTCTCGATCCTTGCTAGAGATGTGACCTCGTCACCGGACGCCACCCCGCAGGAAGAGCGCGGGCAGTCCGCTGAACCCGCCGGCGCCGAACAGGAAAGAAGCGGTTCTGCGCGCATAATCACGGAGGATGGCGTTATATATGTCGGAGATTCCGCGGCGGCGGAAGGAACAGACTTGGAGGAAGCCGCCGAGGAATGATTGATAAGGGGAGTATGAAAATGAAAAAAATTTTTGTGGTGATTTTTTCATTGCTGATGACCGCCTCCACAGGGACATCGTATGCCGGGCCCCCTATTTACAGGAATAATGTGCTCACCGCCTCTCATATATCTCCGCCCGGCACGCATGTTGCGCTCGTTCCGCCGAGGGGAGGAATACTGTCCGCGACATTCGCCGGCTTCGAACTTCAGAACAACGGCAGGATACAGATTATGGAAAGAGCGGGCGCTTCTTACGGGGAAACGGCGGGAACACTCTCCCCGGAAGGCGTTGAGGCGCTCAATATATCCTTCATGGACAGGAGCCCCGTCACCCTGAACGGAAACCCGGCCACGCTAATCTCCGGCGCGTCTGTTTCCAATCCTGACACGGGAGTGCTGCTGCTGGTTCTTGGCGACGACAGGATGACGACGTACATTTACGGTTATTACGAGGCTTCCGACAAAAACGAGGAGAACGCCGTACGAAACTCCATTTTAAGCTGCATTTTCAACCCCGGAGCGGTAAAGAGCATTTCCGGGGATTACACACTCTCGACGGCCGGAACGTCATTTCAATTTTCTGACGAAGTGGGGGCCGCCAGATACTTTACCGTGGGCGGCGCCCGTCAAAACGAGGCGAATACCCCGCTCTACACCAGCATGGTCACAGACGATTATGTGCCGCAGGAAGCTCGCCGGGCTTACGCGGAGGCAGCCATCGAAAGATTCATGTCGTCACTTGAGGAAGGTTCGGTAATTTCGACCAGGCAGGTGAACTTTGGAGGACTTCCCGGTATTGAAACCATCGCTGAGTTCAACGGCGGTAGAAGGAGAATCAGGACGGCATCCGGGGCGCAAGTGAACCGCCGGATCACGGGAAAGGCGTATCAGGCGATCCTGTTCGATGAAAACGAAGGTAAAATTTACATCTTCAGCGGAACAGCGATAACGGACGCCGACTCTTATGTTTCTCAATTCGCAAGAATCACGTCAACATTCACATTGAATCGATAAAATGGCAACGCCCATTGAGAGGCGCCTTGCGAAAGAGCTCGAAATCGCCGGGAAACGCCAGGGATGGTGGCATTCCGAGGGAATTCTTGTCGCGCTCTCGGGAGGCGGCGACTCCATGGCGCTGCTGTGTTTGCTGCGCATGGCATACGGGGGGCGCGTTGAGGCAGCTCACCTCGAACACGGTTTCCGGGGAGAGGCGTCTTTAGCCGACGCGCGGTTCGTTCAGGACTTCTGCCGCTCATCGGGAATCAAATGCCACGTGAGGCATGCGGACGTAGCGTCTTTGCGCCGCAAAGGGGAGTCCGTCGAAACCGCCGGCCGGCGAATAAGGTATGAATTTCTGAGCGAAACCAGCGAACGCGAAAACCTGCCGAAAGTCGCCACAGCTCACAATGCCGAAGACGCGGCGGAAACCGTCGTCCACCATTTTTTCAGAGGGACGGGGATAGCGGGCTTGTCCGGCATACCGGAGCAAACCGGACGCGTAGTCCGGCCGATACTCAACTTTTCGCGCGACGATTTGAGATTATACCTTAGAACACTGGGTATCCCATGGCGCGAGGACGCGACAAATTCCGAAAATAAATACACCAGAAACAAAATACGCAACGAACTTCTCCCTTGGGCGAGGTCGAACCTGAATGAGTCGGCGGACCGGTCGATACTGGGGTTGGCCGGGGAATGTTCGCGCGTTTCATCGCGGCTGCTCGCGGAAGCGGGCGCTATGCTCCGGCTCGTGTCAAGGAATCATCCGTTAGCGCTCGCGGCATGGGACTCGGCGGCGGCGCGGCGTATGTCGGAAACGCAGATCTCTTCGGCCCTGAGATTGCAGGCCGATTTACTATCTCTGCCGGTAATCGGCCGAAAAAGGACAGTCCTTCTCTCGGAGATGATAAAGAACTGCCGCCCCGGCCGTTTCCAGTGGGCCGGAGACATTGAGGTCTGTTGCGGAGGTCCGCTGATTGGCTGGATTGAGCGTTCTTTACTGGAGCCTCCTCCCTGCGAGAAAATATTTTTACATCACGGAGACTCGCGGAATTTTTTGTGGGGACCATGGACAATCGAGCTTGAAATGAAACATGGCGGCGCTTTTACGCCACGCGGATTTCAAAGCGCCAGTCCGCTTGCCGAATTTTCGTCGCGTGACTCGTCGGGTGTAATCGAACTGTCTTCCTTCGATAATTTTATGAACATTAAAATTCCAGGCTTTCATGCTAAAATACCTTGGTGGAGTGCGGCAAATACGCCCGTCATATACTGGAAAAGCGAAAACTCATTCGCGGTCTGGTGTCCCGGGACCCGCCGGGACGTGCGGCGCGAGGGCGATTATGTTATCATAGCACGTGTTTTCATACAAAAATGACGATAAATGAGAGGGGAAAGTTCATGAGCAATGCCGGGAAATATGTGCTTGATCACGTGATGTTGGCGAATGACGCTATACAGCGCCGCGTGTCGGAGATTGCCGAAATGATAAGAAACGATTACAACGGCGAGGAGGTCGTGCTTACCGGCGTGCTTAAGGGAGCGACGATTTTTATGTCGGACCTCGCGCGGAACATCGGGCCGGCCGTGGACGTTATAATGGACTTCATCGCGGTATCGTCCTACGGAGATTCCTCCTCGTCGAGCGGCGTTGTAAAAATGGTAAAGGATATGGATACTTATGCGCAGGACAAAAATTTAATATTGGTCGAGGATATTATGGATACCGGGCTGACGCTCTCTTATCTTAGGGAAATGTTTTCGGCGCGCGCCCCGAGGAGCTTCAAGACGTGTGTGCTGCTTGAGAAACCTGACAGGAAGAAGGTGGATACCGTCATTGATTATAAGGGATTCACCATTCCCGACAAATTCGTGGTTGGGTACGGTCTGGATTACGCGGGAAAATGGAGGCATTTGCCGGATATATGGTGTGTGACGGAGAAGTGAACTTGGAGGAGGACGGATCATTTGGGTAAACTAGCGAAAAATCTGGGAATATATCTGGTCCTGATCGTCCTGGTGGTCGCTCTGGTAAATGTATTCCTATCCACGGATCAGACTCAGAAAGAAGAGCTGGTAATCACTTTCAGCGACCTCGTCCGAGCGGCTGACAGCGGAAGAATAGATAAAGTAACGATAGACGAGAACGGCATCAGGGGCAGGTTCTCCGACGGGCGCGAGTTCCGCTCTTATGCCGTCGGGGTCGGGAACCTGGCTGAACGGCTGATTGACAATGGAGTAAACGTCGAGGTGCTGCCGCCGCAAAGGACGCCGTGGTGGTCCAGCCTGATGACGTCGCTGTTTCCGACGCTGCTGTTGATAGGCGCGTGGATTTTCATCCTGTACAACATGCAGGGCGGCGGGAGCAAGGTAATGAATTTCTCAAAAAGCAAGGCCAAGCTTTTCCTCGACAACCGCCCGAAGGTCACGTTCGACGACGTGGCCGGATGCGACGAATCGAAGGAGGAACTGCAGGAGGTAGTGGAATTTCTGAGGGATCCCGGAAGGTTCGCGAAACTTGGGGCGAAGGTCCCGCGCGGCGTTCTCCTGCTGGGCTCTCCCGGAACTGGCAAGACCCTGCTTTCCCGCGCGGTGGCCGGTGAGGCGGACGTACCGTTTTTCAGTATAAGCGGTTCCGACTTCGTAGAAATGTTCGTTGGCGTCGGCGCGGCGCGAGTGCGTGATCTGTTCGAGCAGGCGCGCAGGTATCAGCCATGCATAGTGTTCATAGACGAGATAGACGCCGTGGGACGCCAGAGGGGAGCCGGGCTGGGCGGAGGCCATGACGAGCGCGAGCAGACGCTTAATCAGCTTCTCGTCGAGATGGACGGTTTTGAGGCAACCGGCGGCATAATTTTGATCGCGGCGACCAACAGGCCCGATATACTGGACCCGGCCCTGCTGCGCCCGGGACGCTTCGACAGACAAATCGTGGTCGACCGTCCTGACGTGAACGGACGCCTCGCCATTCTCAAAGTTCACGTGAAGGACAAAAAGACAAGCCCCGACGTTGATCTTGACGTAATCGCCCGCCGCACTCCCGGCTTTGTCGGCGCGGATTTGGCGAATCTGGTGAACGAGGCCGCGCTTCTCGCCGGACGAAGGATGAAAGAGATGCTGGAGATGCCGGAGTTCGAGGAGGCCATAGACCGCGTGATGGCCGGCCCTGAAAGAAAGAGCCGCGTCATCAGCAAGAAGGAGCGGGAGATAATCGCTTATCACGAGGTCGGTCACGCTTTGGTTGCCCGCATGATACCAGGCTCCGACCCGGTGCATAAAATATCCATAATCCCGCGCGGCCACATGGCTCTTGGTTATACCTTGCAGGTTCCCGAGGAGGACAGATTCCTCGTATCGAAGCGGGAACTCATGAACAGAATATGCGTTCTGCTAGGCGGGAGAGTGGCGGAGAGCATCAAATTCGGCGACGTGACGAGCGGGGCACAGAACGATCTCGAACGCGCAACCCAGACCGCGCGCCAGATGGTGACGCAACTTGGTATGAGCGACCGCTTGGGTCCCGTAACGCTCGGGAAGAAACACCACGAGGTCTTTCTTGGCCGCGACATTATGGAGGACCGCAACTACAGCGAGGAGATAGCCTACGCGATAGACCAGGAAGTGCGCCGCATAATCGACGAGTGCCTGGAACGGGTACAGGAAATAATCAAAGAGAACTTCAACAAACTTGAGGAAATATCGAACATACTTCTGGACAAGGAACTATTGGAAGGCCCGGAGTTCAACAAATTGCTCGGCTTCCCGGAGAATGGCGAGAAAGAGGAAGATACCGGCGAAGTTCCCGCCGAAACCTCGCAAAGCGATGAGGGGAATACCGGCGCTGACGAAACCGCTGATTGAGCAATCCAAAAAAGTTGAAGGGAGCCTCAAGCCCCTTAAATAGAGTGTCCTTAGAACCATTTACAAATAATTCAAAGGAGAGTACGCTCACACTGCGTAATTATCGTGACGAGGAGGTGAGATCTATGGATTCGGATAAACCTGACAGTAGAAACGGCAGGGATTGTCACGTGATGCGGGCTGTAGGTTTCGCTGCCTTGTGCGAGGTAAAGTAAGCCTGACCAAATTCCCCCTCTCTCACTGACTTTCTCCGCCCCGATGCGCGACTCGGTTTATACAAAGGGGGAATGAGGGATGATAAAAAGACAAATCCAACCCGCATCCACGAGGGCGGATAGAGTTAGGAAGCGCCTCCTGAATTCGGCAGGCAAAAACTCCGATACGCTTCTGATCCAATACGACAATACATATCACGGATTCGATTCCGAACAGGTTGACGACAACAGGGACGAGTACGGCGCAAATATCATAACGCGCCAAAGCGGGCCTAATATGTTCCGCAGGATATGCGTCGCGTTCGTGAATCCTTTTACCGTCGTGCTGTTTTGCCTTGCCATAATATCGTTCCTCACCGATGATCTGCCCGCCTTTGCAATAGTCATGTCAATGGTTCTGATAAGCGGTATCCTTCGCTTTGTGCAGGAATTCAGGAGCGAACGGGCGGCGGAACGCCTGAGCGAGATGGTCGAAACGACAGTCACGCTTCAGCGGCGCGTTGAAGACGAGGATACCGAAGAGGAGCATACGGAAAAAGTCGAGCTTCCGATGGACGAGGTGGTCGTCGGCGATATAATCTACCTCGCCGCGGGCGACATGGTTCCCGCCGACGTGCGCATACTCCAGGCAAAGGACATGTTCATAAACCAGTCGTCCCTCACGGGCGAGAGCGAACCGGTCGAAAAATTCGCCGCCCCGGTTAATTCGCGAAGGGCAAACCCGCTTGACCTGAATAATCTCGCGTTCATGGGCAGCAACGTGATATCCGGATCGGCGATGGCGCTTGCGATAGCGGTCGGAGACGACACTGTGATGGGCGAGGTGGCGAAATCCCTCCAGGTTAAAACGCCGCCCACACACTTCGAGCGCGGGGTAACGTCCGTGTCGTGGGTGCTGATCCGCTTCATGATGGTAATGGTGCCGATTGTTTTCCTGGTCAACGGGTTGATTAAGGGCGACTGGATACAGTCACTTCTGTTCGCCGTTTCCATTGCTGTCGGGCTCACGCCGGAGATGCTGCCTATGATAGTTTCAACGAACCTTGCAAAGGGCGCCGTTTCCATGTCCAAGAAACAGGTCATTGTTAAAAATCTCAACTCCATTCAGAACTTCGGGGCGATGGATATTCTCTGCACCGACAAGACAGGCACGATAACACAGGACAAGGTAATACTTCAATATCACCTGGACGTCAATGGAAACAGCGATGACAGGATTCTCCGCCATGCCTTTTTAAATAGTTATTATCAGACCGGCCTCAAAAATCTGATGGATATTTCGATAATCGAACGCGCGAGAGAACGGCAGATGTTTGAGCTCTGGAACAACTACAGCAAGGTTGACGAGATACCGTTCGACTTCAACCGCCGCCGAATGAGCGTCGTCGTGGCGGACGAGACCGGAAAAACGCAGCTCATCACGAAGGGCGCAATCGAGGAGATGCTGTCCGTGTCCTCGTACGTGGACTACGGGGGGTGGGTCGAGCCTATAAACGACGACGTCAGGGAAATGGTACTCGAACGCTGCAGAAAATATAACGAGGATGGCATGAGAGTTCTCGGCCTGGCTCAAAAGACGAACCCGTCGCCGGAGGGCTCGTTCTCATCCGCGGATGAGGAAAATATGGTCCTGCTGGGTTATCTGGCATTCCTGGACCCGCCGAAGGACAGCGCCGAGGACGCGATAGCGGCGCTCAAGGAATACGGGGTCGAAGTCAAGGTACTCACCGGGGACAACGACTCGGTCACCAAGAGCGTGTGCAAACAAGTCGGCATAAAGGTGGACAAAATCCTGTTGGGTTCCGACGTCGAGGCAATGGCGGACGACGAGCTGAAAGCCGCCGCCGAAAGGGTCAACGTTTTCGCCAAACTGTCCCCCAGCCAGAAGGCCCGAGTCGTATTGATGCTGCGCGAGAACGGACACACTGTCGGTTTCATGGGGGACGGCATAAACGACGCCGTCGCGATGAAGGCTGCCGACGTGGGGATATCCGTCGATACCGCGGTCGACATAGCAAAGGAGTCGGCCAACATAATCCTCATGGAAAAGGACCTCATGGTGCTTGAGGAGGGCGTAATAGAGGGCCGTAAGATTTACGCGAACATTATTAAATACATCAAGATGACGGCCAGCTCCAACTTCGGCAACATGTTCTCCGTTCTCATAGCGTCGGCTTTCCTGCCCTTCCTCCCTATGCTTCCTCTCCATATACTGGTGCTGAATCTTATATATGACCTGTCCTGCACGACTATTCCCTGGGACAATGTGGACGCCGATTATCTGAAAAGTCCTCGAAAATGGGACGCTTCGTCAATATCGAAGTTTATGCTGTGGATAGGACCAACGAGTTCCGTGTTCGACATAACGACTTACGCGCTGTTGTTCTTCGTGATTGGCCCCAGGGTTCTGGGCGCGCCCTTCTCGGCTTTGGATAGCGGAGGGCAGGCATTGTTCGTTATGCTGTTCCACGCAGGATGGTTTGTAGAGTCCCTCTGGTCGCAGACGCTTGTCATTCATATGATAAGAACGCCCAAGATACCATTCATTCAGAGTTCGGCGGCATGGCAGATAACTTTGCTGACGACGATAGGTATTGCGGTCGGTACCGCGCTCCCGTACACGCCTTTAGGCAGGATGCTGGAAATGTACCTTCCGCTGCGCTGGGATCTGCTGGGATATCTGCTTGCGACTATACTGTGCTACATGCTGCTTGTTACAATAGTAAAAAAATTGTTCGTGAGACGGTACGGCGAATTGTTATAATTCATAAACGAAATCGCACAAAATTTATGGCCGCGCGGTTGCGCATTGTGAGATAATGTTTCAGTAAAAATCGAGGAGATTTGCGCGCGAGTTTTATACGTTTGTAAATGGAGGGATAACAATGCTCGATTTGAATTCAATCAACGGCATGCACCTTGACGCGATTCGCGAAATCGGAAATATCGGCGCGGGCAACGCCGCGACGGCCATGTCCAAATTGCTGGACTGTCCGGTGGAGATAGATATTCCGAAGGCAGAACTCGTGTCGATATACGAACTCGACAGTTACTACGACGACCCGGATTCCATCTACACCGCAGTGTTCGCGTCGTCGGACAACGAGGACCCATTCAACTTCATGCTCCTCGTAAAGGAGAGTGAGGTCGGCACTCTGGTGGGCCAGCTCGTCTCAAAACAGTTCGGGATGGAAATGGACGTGGCTTCGATGCCTCAGGAGATGGTGGACAGCGCGCTTGGCGAGATAGGCAACATACTGCTGGGGTCATTTCTTAACTCCGTGAACGGGTTTCTCGGTATTACGACCGGAATAACCACGCCTTCCGTGACTCACGATATGCTCGCCTCGATACTCAGCATCGTGTCGGCGATGTTTGGCCAATACGGGGACGTTGCGCTCGTAACAAAATCCAGCCTGATCGTGGGGACAGGAGAGAACGCGGGCTCTCTCGACGCGAACATACTGCTTGCGAGCGAGCCGAATGCGCTCGAAACCCTTCTCAGTAAACTTGGCGTGCTGTAAAAACTGATTTGTCCCAGGGCGTATCTTTTTGTTGTGAAAAAATATACGGAGGGGATACCGAATGAGAGTCTTTATATCAATCGACGCGGAGGGATGCTCCGGCATATTCAAAATATCCCAGGTGATGGCGGAACATCGCGATTATGAATTTTGCCGCCGTATGATGGAGGGCGACGCGAACGCGGCGATAAGGGGCGCTTTCAACGCCGGGGCAATAGATGTTCTAGTCAACGACGCCCACAACAACAGCGACAATATTAGGATAGAGAATCTCGACCCGCGAGCTCGCCTGGTTAGCGGCAGCGCGAAACCCCTCTCGATGATGGAGGGCATATCGGACGTTTTCGACGCGACCTTGCTGCTGGGATACCATTCCCGAAAGAAAGAGCGCGGAATTATAGCGCACACATACAGCTACTCCGGTATATTCGAGATTCGCATAAACGGACGCCCTGTGAACGAAGCAGAGATAAACGGATACCTTGCCGGGAGTTTCGGCGTTCCCGTGGTTTTCCTCTCTGGAGATCAATATATAACCGATCACATGCGCGAGATTATTCCGGGAATACGCACCGTAGTGACTAAACGCGCAATAGGATGCGCCGCGGCCGAGTGCGTCCATCCTGACGTTACCTGTAAACGGATAGAGGAAGGGGTGAGCGCGGCGCTCGCCGAACTCGGAAAACATCCCGTGAAGCCCATGGACGACGCGCCCTACATACTGGAGATAGAATTCGCCACCACGTCTCACGCGTCTTCCGCCATACGGATGCCGGGCTCCAACCTCTCAACGCCGACGACCGTGCTCTACAAAGCCGAGGATTACATGTCCATATACAACGCGTTTCTCTGCATGGCCACTCTGTCCGCAAGTTTCGACGAGAGAATTTAGCTTATCAAAATGCGGCTGATATGGCCCGTCTATTGGCTAATATCCTTCAGGACAATCGCGATACTCGCGTTTTTTTGCGCCGCGTTGTCCACGCCGCCAGCAGGCGCGGCAGCGAATGAGCATACCTTGGCCTGGCTGGACGCCATAGCGAACGGCGCGGACAGGGTGATAACCGCCGTGCCTTCGGGAAAAACCGGCGCCATGGTAAGGGCATATCTTCGGACCGGCGACGGATGGAGCCTGCAATTCGAAACCTCCGGATTTTTCGGCCGAAACGGGATAAGCGGCGGCAAACGCGAGGGCGACGGAACTACGCCTATGGGTGTGTACACCTTTGGCCGGGCGTTCGGCGTCGCGGACGATCCGGGCTCGACGCTCCCATACACGAAGGTCGCGGATAACGACGTATGGGTTGACGACCCCGCTTCCTCCATGTATAACCAATGGGCTGACGCAAACTCCCCGTCGCGCGACTGGAAATCCGCCGAGCGTCTTATTGAATACACAGAACAATACAAATACGCCGTATCGATAAATTACAACACCGCGCCGGTGATACCGGGTCTTGGGTCGGCGATATTCCTGCACTGCCAGACGGGCCGCCCGACCGCGGGCTGCGTTTCTGTGCCGGAATCCGCGATGATTTTTTTCCTTGTTTTCATCGACGAAGAAACGAAAATAGCTATTGGAAATTACTAATATTTCTTAACGAGGAGGGTTCACTATGTCAAAGCGGATACTGTGTTACGGTGATTCCAACACGTGGGGATTTATGCCGGACGGCCAGCCGGAGGATGGTTCGTATCACATAAGATATCCTTTCGAAGTGAGATGGACGGGGATATTGCAGGGTATTCTAGGTCCTGATTACCGCGTGATCGAAGAGGGACTGAACGGCAGGACGACGATGTGGGACGATCCGAGCGCCCCGTACAGAAACGGCGCGAAGTACCTGGACGCATGTATCGAAACTCACGCGCCGCTCGACCTGATAATGATAATGCTCGGCACCAACGACCTCAAGCCGCGCATCTCCGGGCGGGCTTACGACAGCGCGATAGGAGTTGAGTTATTGGTCGAAATGATCGGGAAAAATCCAACCGGCAGGAACCACGCAGTGCCTCCAGCGCTGATAGTTTCACCCGTCGCGATTGGCTCGCACATCGAGAAGTCGCCCTACGCGGACGAGTTCGGCGGAAGGGAGGCGCATGAAGAATCCCTGAAAGCTCCGAAGTATCTCGCGGCGATTGCCAAAGTGAGCAGAACCGAGTTCATGGACGCCGCCAAATACGCGAGGACGGGGCCCGACGCCATACATCTGGACGCGGACAGCCATAAAAAATTTGCGAAGGCGCTCGCGCAGAAAATCAAAAAATAACGTAGGTTTCGTTGATATTACCTCACACAAACCCTCGGGTCAGGCATGTATGCCTGGCCTTTTTTTCTAAATCAGATTGCACGGTATGAAACAATTTTTAGAATCGATAGGCACGGCTTCCTCGCTCATGCGTGTAAATTTCCGCTCCAGGCTTCTTTTAATATAGTCCATGACACGCTTCGATTATTTATGATGAAATAAAGTATAGTTTATTTCATCATAAAATTATCTTCTTGTCAAAGTAATTCCATTTCCTGGGTCATTATTGAAAAATTTTATTCCTATTAACTTTTTATTTTTTTTATTTCATTTTTTTTATAACTCATTTTTACAACCTCTCGAATTCTGCTATTTCACGCATTGACGCCGTCTCCGAAAAATCCCAAATCTTTCAGGCCGAGTATAAACTTGCGCAGATACTCGCCGTCGGTCTGCGGCCAGTACCAGTTAAGGCGCAGCAACACTTGCATGGTATAGTCGTTTTTATACTTGACCGGGATCGTCGCTCTGCCTCGCGCCGCATTTTGATACGCAATCAGGCTGGTAAGGCTCTCTGCCCGGTCAGGGTCTTTCATCGCCGCGGACAGGGCGCGTTCAAACTCCTCGCCCTCCACAATTTCGATTGGAAGCCCCAAACCTTTCATGGCATTAATAACGTCCCCCATGTACACGGTGTTATTGTTGTAAGGATGAAACACCCTGCATGATCCGGAAGTTCCCGCCAAATGCAGAATCGCGCCCGCTGTGATACCTATAGGCGAAAATTCTACGGGTTTAAGGTAGGAGTAATACGGGAAGCAGCCGACGGCAAGATAAGCGCGCAGAGATCCAAGAAAACTGTTCGCCTTTGCGTTGATTTGAAATTGGCCGTCCGTCAGTCTTGCCATCAGGTTGCCCACCCGCATGATTTTCACGTCAAGCCCTTCCAGAGCCGCCTCCAGTATGTCACGCTCCGCCATGAACTTGCTGTGTATATACTGGTTTTCAAGGTTTTGCCCGAAGTACAGCATGGTTTCATCCATTACGGTATCTTCCGGCGGGGAACCGTCGATAGAAAACCCGGCGATGCTGGCTGTGGAAATATGCACAAGGCGCGCGCCGTTATTTCGGCAGAAATGTATCAGGTTCTTTACGCCGACCGTGTTTACGTCAAATGTGGCGGAGTCCCTGGCAAAGTGCGTCACATTGGCGGCGCAGTTTATAACGGTATCCACGCCGGCGGCTTGCGCAAGGCAGCCCGCGTCCGTCATATCGCCCTCAATTATTTTCAGGCGGCTCTCCAAATTTATGCTGTCCTCGAAATAAAAGAAATACAGGCTGCGCAGCCTTTCTTCCGCATCGATTTTCCCGCCCCGGCGCACAAGGCATGTGATGTTGCCGGGGGTATGATTCAACAGCCCGTACAGCATATGTATGCCCAAAAACCCCGTCGCCCCCGTCAGCAGAACATTTCCAAGTTCTTTCGCGCGTTTCGCGCGCGCGCCGCCGGTTCGGAAAGCGTCAAGAGTGCCCTGTGCCAGTAAAGCGTTTATATCGGAGTAGTCGTATTTTTCTTCCAACACGGGAACCGGCGCCATCCCGGCCATCGATGAAGATGAAATCGAAGAAAGCAGGCTTGCCAGCTCCCTCGGCGTAGGATGAGCGAACACGCTGCCGTAGGAAATACGCTCCCCCTTTGGTCCGGCCAGCCCGGCGGTTTCGGCGGCGACCATCACCCGCGTAACCGCCAGAGAGGTCCCGCCCAAATCGAAGAAGCTGTCATTGGCGCCGACCCTTTCAAGTTTTAGAATATCGGCGAATATCCTGCAAAACGCCGTTTCAACGGCGGACCTGGGCGCTTCGTACTCGCTTCCCGCCACAAGCTCGGCTTCGGGCAGGGCTTTCGTGTCGATTTTTCCGTTGGGCGTAAGGGGCATAACCTCCATCCGCCTGTAAGCCGTGGGAACCATGTATTTCGGCAATGTTTTCGCCAATTCCCCGCGCAGAACCGCCGCGTCGATCTCCCTGTCGGCTGTGTAGTAAGCGCACAGATGCTCCTGAGCGCGTATTTTATTAACTCGTATGACGGAGCTTGTGATCCCTTCATATTTCGCGATGGTGTTTTCGATTTCACCCAGTTCGATGCGCAGCCCGCGCAGCTTGATTTGGCTGTCGTTTCTGCCCAGAATAATAACTTCACCGTCTTTTGTCCACTTAGCCAAGTCGCCGGAACGATAGTATCTTATACCGTTCCATGTTACAAAGCGTTCTTCCGTCAATTCCGGCTTGTCAAGGTAGCCCAGGGCAATACCGGGACCGCTCATCCAAAGTTCGCCGACCGCGCCGACGGGCAGAGGGTTGCCGTCCATATCCATTATTTGTTCCCGTACGCCGTTCAGAGGACGGCCCACCGTGATTACACCCATATCCGATTCCATGAGTATTTTTGAGTTGGTGGTTATCGTCATTTCGGTGGGACCGTATGCATTTATGATCACCGCGTCTGTTACTTCGCGAAGTTCCCTGTAGAGCGATTCGGGAAATTTTTCTCCGCCCAGGACGATCGTGCGGAATTTCGACAAAGCATTACGCGTCTCTTGGGTATTTAGGTATTGCATCATAATAGACGGGGTGGCGACGATTCTGCTCGCTGCGGTTCTTTCGCAAAGCTGCGCAAGGAGCAACGGATTTCTTGCTTCCTCCTCGGTCGCCATAACAAGCCTGAGACCGAAAGACAGCGGTATGGACACGTCGGCCAGAAACGCGTCGAAAGATACGGTAATGATGGACACGCACACATTCGCCGGTCTGATAGCTTCAACGGATTCGACATTGCGCTCGAA
>Ga0099364_10001405_pt1 | contig 39978 bp, 31 predicted proteins | sample TergutTh196P3_FD_73070 | JGI IMG/M metagenome (GOLD analysis project Ga0099364, IMG submission 73070) | Microcerotermes parvus P3 segment gut microbial communities from Pointe-Noire, Republic of the Congo - Th196 P3 | ecosystem: Host-associated > Arthropoda: Insects > Digestive system > Gut ... | reverse complement strand
GGATTACATTGGAGGATGTAAAATCTTTCATGCCGGAGATAGCCGATATAGATTTAGATTACCTCGAGCGTATGTTAATTCCATGGGAGGCGTTAGCCGCCATAGACCCGGAGCTCATTTTTGAGATGCGAAGCACATACATGGATTACATTAACCCAATTGTGAACGACTATATTGGTAGTACGCCAATATCATATAACGATACATATATTGCATGCTACTACGGGAATATAGGCGGATATGACTTAGTAAAAATGTCGTATAATGGTGAACTAGGCGAAGATGCCGTTTTTACATATTATGTTGCCGGACACTACTTTTCTAATCCAAGCCGCACATCAAACCCCATGATACTTGCGTACAAAAGTAATGCCTTATTGCCCATCACTCACGCCTACATCGCCGGTTGGCTAACGGTGGATGACATACACGAGCTTCAAATCAGGTTCGCCACTTATTTTAGCCCCGGCTATTCGTTAGCGGAATTTTATGAGTACATCGAACGTAGGATATCCGGCGATCGGGAGTGGTGGGCTCCTCCTAAGGGTTGGGTAATAGTAAATGGCTTGGACATTACCAAGATTGAGCAGATAGTGTTGGATAGAATGCCGTATGAATATGGCGATTCGTCGGATTACAATATTACACACTATTTAGGCAACTACAGCGGCTGCGAGATTGTGAGTTTTTACTATTTATACCCCATTACGGACAACCCTCCGATATTTGTCGCCGGGTATGAGTTTTCCCAATCGTACCATGATGTTTTGCATGCGTACAAGGATTCCGAGTTCCTCACCATCGCTGATGCCTACAAAGCCGGATGGCTCACAAAAGGGGATGTCCGAGAGCTCGGCCCATTGGTCGACCCGCATTTTGAGGAGCGGAACACAAGGGTGCTGGGTTAAGACTAAAGAACAATCAACTATAAATTACGGCTTGTCCGTACTAGGAGGTATCATTATGGAGCAATATATTGTGCCGGTTATACTCATTGTCGTAGGTTTTGTGCTTATCGTTTCTGTTATCGCAACGACTTGGAAGAAAGTCCCGTCGGACAAGGCAGGCGTAATTGTGGGTGTCGGGAAGCCTAAGGTGATTACCGGAGGCGGCAGCATTGTCATACCTGTGTTCCAGCGCATGGATATGATCACTCTTGAAAACATCATGTTCTCAGTGGAGATACGGCAGACGAAGACGAAGCTGGGGGTGCCTATCAATGCCGACGGTATTGTCGTGCTAAAGGTCAAGAACACGGAAGAATCTATTTTAGCCGCCGTTCAGCAGTTTAGCTGCTCGAATGACACCGAAACCGTTAAGATGATCCGCACTCAGGCTTCCGAGGTGTGCAAGGGAAAGCTGCGTGAGATTGTTTCCTCTCTCAGTGTTGAGGACATCTACGATGACAGGGAGAGCTTTGCGACGAAGGTGCAAGAGGTTGCAGGGAAAGAACTGGAGGATATGGGGCTTGAGCTCAAATCCTTCACAATAAACGATATAACGGACGAAGAAGGCTATATCGAAGCGCTGGGCAAAGAGCAAATCGCGAAGGTCAAATCCGAGGCTGCTATCGCGGAGGCAGAAGCGGAGAAGAACCGTCAGATCAAGACTGCGGAGGCTATGCGTATAGGAAAAACCGCCCAGTTGACTGCGGAAACGCAGATTGCCGAGGCGGAGAAAGAGAAGGAACTCCAAGTCCTTGCTTTCAGCGAGGAACAGGAAACACGCCGCGCGAAGTCCGACGCGGCATATAGAATACAAGAAAACATCACATCCAAGGAAGTCAAGAACACTGCCATGGATGCTACGATTCTTGAAGCCAAGCGCCAGCAGGAGGTTGCCGAGGCTAAGGTTCAGATTGAGATCCAATACGAGCTCAAGAGCATTGAGCTTGCACAGAAGAAAGCGGAGCGCAAGCAGGCAGAGCTGCAAGAGCTGGTCATACGGCCGGCTGAGGCGGATAAGCAGAAACGCAGGCTTGTCGCCGAGGCGGATAAGTTTGAGCAGATACAGCGGGCCGAGGCGGAAGCGGAGAAAATGCGGCTTGAAGGCGAGGCGCGCGCAAAGGTGCAGGCCGAGCTGATTGCTAAAGAAGGCGAAGCGCGGGCGAAGGTAATTGAGACTATGGGTATTGCCGAGGCTGAGGCTATCCGGCTGCGCGGTCTTGCCGAGGCTGAGGCATTGGAGAAGAAAGCGGAAGCTCTCGCTAAGATGAACGAGGCCGGTAAACTGGAAATGGTAATAGATAAATATCCCGAGATTGTCGCTGCTGCAGCGGAACCTCTGAGGAACATAGGTAAAATCACTTATGTCGGCGGCATCGGAGAAGGCGGTATGGGCGTTGCCGGCGAGGTTGCCGGGTACACGGCGGGTGTTTTGAAGGCAGTGACTGAGGTCGTAAACGAGACGTTGGGCTTCGATCTTACTGAGGTGATGAAAGCCGGGACGTACGATGCCAAAGTGAACAAAAACATCCAAATCGACGTGACCGGTCTGCCGCCGGGCGCGGGTTCGGATGTAGTTTTGGAAGCGCTGAAGGATTGAGATACATAGACTGCTTTGCTAACTTAGCGACAGTTAGTGCTGATAAATCAGGTTGCTTGCGGTCGCTAAGTTACAACTCGGAACTCGGTATTAAGACGGGGAACGGATTTGGGTTGTGGGTGGAACTCACTTTGATAGAATCATTCTTCCAGGCGGTTGCCGCAGTTTCCGCAGAACTTCTGCGCATTGTTCTCCATAGGTCTTTCCCACTGGCATTTAGGGCATATTAATGGAGCTGGAGCGGGTTTGCCACAACCACCGCAGAACTTCGTAGTGCATGTCAAACCGCACTCGCACAGCCATGTATCGTCTTTCGCCTGAACTTCCGGCTCCGCTTGTTTTGCGTTTAGTTTACCTCTTTGCTTGGCTTCCTGTTTAGCTTCCTGCTTGGCGTTTTTATTAGTGTTTTGCCTGGTGTTCTGTTTAGTGTTCTGCTTGTTGCCACCTACCGATTTTTTGACGCTTTGTGTTGTTCGCGTCACTGTGCCTACAGTGCGGGTTACATCATTGACGCCTCTTAGTATCCCGCCTAATCCTGTGTTTTTTGGCATTTTCCTGCCCTCCTGTGCATTAAAGTTTTTCTAAATTATAATCTTAAGTATCTGTAATGTCAAGTTCAGTGAGGCAATTGATATATTGTGCAATTAATAAGTTACTAGTCACGCGGTTATTTAAGTCTATGCCGTGCCTTGCGCTCGGACAGCTATTTCTGTGCCCCTTGTCGCTCAATGAAACATCCTGTTTCAATTCGCGACCGCTCCACCATCCATGGTTGCGCTCTGCGGGGCACATAAATAGCTGTCCTCACCGGCAGTAGCAATACCCTGTGACCGCGTAACCAGTAACATTAAAAAGGCGGGTTGTTATGAGAATTGGTATGTTGACAAGCGGGGGCGATTGCCAGGGGTTGAATGCTGTTTTGCGCGGCGTCGCTAAGACGCTGTACGGCGCGGTGCCGGATTTGGAGCTTTATGGGATTCAGGATGGTTACAAAGGGCTTATTGAGCGCAACTGGCGCAGGATGCAAAAAAATGAATTTTCAGGTATACTCAGAGAAGGCGGCACTATTTTAGGTACATCACGGCAGCCGTATAAAACTATACGGGATGTTGACAAAAATAACATGGATAAGCTGTCGGCAATGATTCAAAACTATGAAAAAGCCGGCTTTGATGCTTTGGTTATTCTTGGAGGCTGCGGTACGCATAAGACTGCTTATGCCTTGAGCCAAAGCGGTGTCAATGTCGTTACGCTGCCGAAAACGATCGACAACGATTTATACGGAACCGATTATTCCTTCGGGTTTGACAGTGCTGTCAGAAAGGCTGCCGAGGTGCTTGATGCTGTACACTCGACTGCCGCAGCGCATGGCAGGATATTCGTAGTTGAGCTTATGGGCAACAAAGCAGGCTGGGTCACGCTGTATGCCGGGGTTTCGGGCGGGGCTGATGTGATTCTCCTGCCGGAGATTCCATATGCGTTAGATAGCGTGTTAAATGTTATCAAAGCGCGCAATAATGAGGGGAAAAATTTCTCTATCATTGCTATTGCAGAAGGTGCTTTGTCTATAGAGGAGGCCGCATTGCCAAAAAAAGAACGCCTTACCGGCGATTCTTCATCAGGCTCGCGTCTGCTTAAGGCTCTTGATGAGCGGCTTGACCAGGATGTCAGGCTGCTTGTTCCGGGGCATTTCCAAAGAGGCGGAGAACCAACGCCGACAGACCGCGTTTTCTGTTCGCGGATGGGCGCTAAAGCAGGGGAGATGATACTGAAAGGCAAGTTCGGACGCATGGCGGCTTTGCGCGGGACGTCTATAGTTTCGGTTCCTCTGGTGGATGTAGCAGGCAAGCAGAAGATAATCCCCCTCGACTGCGAGGTGCTCTCGCAAGCCAGGCTCCTGGGCATATCGCTGGGAGAGGTATAGAATTCGGAATGCGGAGTTCAGAATAAAGATGGGGGTGGATTTGCGGCTGGGCGCAGTTCGCCTTAGACTATCAGGACGACTATGAAGAAGATCAGCCATACTACGCAGAGGATTTTCTGTGCCAGACCGTATTTCTTTAGCTTGAATGATGAAATCATCATCAAGCCGGTCAGGCAGAGAACTATGCTGCTTGACCAATCGGGTACGCCGTAATTGACAATCGCGAATATTGCCATTGATACGCAGAGCATTGCGGCGGGCACAGGCAATCCCGTGAAATGCGTCTGCTTTTTTGCCGATGCTTCCACGTTGTAATTTGCGAGCCTCCATAAGCCGCAGACACAGTAGAAGCCGGAGCTTATGATTATGTATATGCTGGTTCCTACGAATGTTTTTAGCATAAATACAGGCATGATGCAGCAGATGAAGAAATCTACCAGCGAGTCCGCGTACTTCCCGAACTGCGTTTCTTTTTTAAGCCTAACGGCGAAAAAGCCGTCTATTAAATCCATCAGCGTGGCAAGAGCCAGGCAAATCAGCACGGCCTTAAGATTTCCTTCGACCAGATATACGCAGGCTGTTATGCCGAAGCACAATCCCAGTGTGGTGATTATGTTCGGTACGCTTGCATATTCCAGAACCGGGAAAAGCTTTTTCATCTTACCTCCAGAGCGTAGCCAAAGGGTGCCCCGATGTTTATCTTGGACTCATATCCCAGCGAAGTTTGCTTCAGCAGCGTATCGTCGGGTATGAAGGACCCTTTCTTGAAGAAAGCAATCAGCAGCGAGCCTCCCGGGAGAAAATAGCTGCATTGACTGCCGCGTGTGACCGGCTCGCCGATCTCGAAGCAATGAACAATACTGCCGACAAAGGTTGCGCCTACCGCGACGAGCGCGACTTCTCCGAAATTCTTCGAGGAAAACAAAAGCAGATCGCGCTTGTTCCCGCAGTATAGTTTTGCGATGCGGCTGACAGCCAGCGGGTTGACTGAATGTAAAACCCCGTCTATATGCTTGCAATCGGTGATTATCCCATCGTCGAAGAAATGTATGCGGTGGTAGTTTGCGGGCGTGAGGCGTATATGCGCCATGACCCCTCCGTCGTAATCGTTTGCAAGCGACCGGCTGCCTAATAGCTCCTGCATAGAAAATGTGTTGTTTTTTGCTGTTATCAGAGCATCCTTGCGTATATCGGCACGGATAGCAGCCAGTCCCTCGGCGGGCGAACCCAGCACATTAGGCTCGGCAGGGAATGCGACATCTTTTCTTTCGCGGGCGAAAAACTCGGCGAAGCTGCTATATATGCCGTCGCAGCCTGTCATGTCTATCCGGTTTTCTCGGATGAAACGCGGGATTTTCCGGGCTGACATGGAGGTTTTGCAGTATCTGCCGTAAAGACGGCTTGCGAATTTCCGTTTGACCATATGCAGAACAGTGGAACGGCCCACGGGGTTATCGTAAATAAACCGCAGCAATCCCTCGGAGACAACAACCTCGCGTTCATAAACGCCGTCATTGTATACAAGGTTTTCCGTTCTTCCGCGCTTCATTATATCCCTACTTCCCATTTTGGGCACTGGTATAGGTCCATCTGGCGTTGGTTTTCGGGGTAACGGCCGCAGAGCATATATCCGAAATACAGGGAACCATAACTGAAGCAGCGCCCGTCTTTGTCAAGCATCGGGCATTTTATCTGCTTGCAGCAGGAGTTTTGGCATAAATCGCAGTTGTTGCTGTCACCCTGCCAGCTATCTTTTATGCGCACTAAGCTGTGTTTGTTGTCATATCTCGGTGGGTCGGACATTTTCGCCGGGTACATATCTCGGTAGCTTTTTTTTGAGATGGAGCGCCACATTACTTTGTAGACATGAGCCCAGACACGGGGTATGTTAAGGTCTCTGTACATAGCCAGGGGCGCAAACGCCATCTTATACACCGGGGCAAACAGTATCATCGACAACCCGCCTGTAATGAAGAACAGAATAAGCAAAAAGTATAGGTATATACGAATGGTGATATACTTCACACCTGTCATCAGTGCTCACGCCTGACATGAAACCGATCCAGCCAGCCTTTCTTGTGTTTAGGATAGTATAGTGTCCCGGAGCGTAAAAGTAAAGAAAAAGTTTCATTTATCGCGATGAGTTACAGTCTGGCGGACGGTTCTCCGGTAAACGCTGCAAAATTTGTTTACAATTTAATATTGATATTCAAATGGTGTTGGTGTAGTATACTATAGTTTGCTTAACAGTCAGATTTTTTAAGGAGAATACAATTATGTTACAGAAGTTTAGCGTGCGTAAGCCTTTTACCGTCTTGGTTGGGGTGATACTGGTAATAGTTCTTGGTGTCGTATCGTTCATGAACACAACGACAGACCTGCTTCCGGCGATGGATTTGCCGTATTCCGCGGTCATCACTATGTATGTCGGCGCAACGCCGGAGCAAGTGGAGAGGGATGTTACGATTCCTCTGGAAACCCGCCTGAGCACGCTCGGGGGGATAGATACGGTTCAATCAATATCCAGCGAGCATATCTCAATCGTTATTATGCAGTTTACCGGCAACACTAATATGGACTCAGCTTCCCTTGAGATTAGGGAGACTCTCGACATGATGACTCTGCCGGATGGCGTGTCGCGGCCTATGACAATCAGGATAAACCCGGAAATGATGCCGATAATGGCCGCAGCCGTGCATATGGAGGGTGTCACTATAGACGAACTCTCGGAGTTTGCGAGAAACGAGATATCAACGGCCCTGGAGGGCGTTCCGGGTGTCGCTGTGGTGAGTTTATCCGGTTTAGTACGCAATCAGGTACATGTGGTAATAAGTGAAGATAAGATAAACGAAGCAAACGAGAAGATAAGCCTTGTTGTGACAGCGATGATTGAAGAAGCCATGGAGTATGCGAAAGCGGAAATGGCGAAGCAGGCGGAAGCTATGATAGATGCAGGGGTGCGTGAATTTTCCTCAATACGCCTTGCTGAGCTGATGAACGAGGAGGAATATTCTTTAGAAGAAGCGCAGATGATTTTGCACATGGAGCTCCCCGCTGCGATTGAAGCTATTACTAACGAGGTTATGGAGACCCTTGCTGCGGAGTTTGGCGGCGGCGCCGAGTCCGAAGAAACGGAGCCAATCGGCATTCCTGCGGATATGCTGACGGTTGATATCATTACAGGTATGCTCACAGCGCAGGACTTCTCCATGCCCGCAGGTATGCTGACGGACGGCGGCTCGGAGTATATGATGCGCGTCGGGGAGAGGTTTAGCAGTCTTGAAGATATTGAGAGTATGCTTATTTTCGATCCCGCGCAGATGGGATTGAGCGGGCTTGAACCGGTGCGCTTGTCCGATGTGGCGGATGTTTTTATCAGCGACGACAGCCATCTTTCATACACAAGGGTAAACGGTAATCCCAGCGTCATGCTTACTATCCAGAGACAGAGCGAGTTCCCGACTGCGGATGTGGCAAGCGCGGTGCGCGAGAGGATGGATCTGCTTATGGCGGACAATCCGGATCTGGGCTTTGCGATACTGATGGACCAGGGGGAGATGATTGGGACAGTCGTCGGCTCCGTGCTGGACAATCTGCTGATCGGCGGCTTGCTGGCTATAATCATTCTTCTGCTTTTCCTGCGTGATGTGCGCCCGACGCTGATAGTTGCGGTATCCATTCCTATCAGCCTTATGCTGGCGTTCACGCTTATGTACTTCACAGGAATCAGCTTAAACATGATTTCAATGGGAGGGCTTGCGCTGGCTGTAGGTATGCTTGTGGATAACTCTATTGTAGTCATTGAGAATATATACCGGATGCGGAGCACAACCGGGCGCAGCGCGGCGCGGTCGGCTGTGTCCGGGGCTAAGCAGGTTGCGGGAGCTATTGCGGCATCGTCGCTTACAACCATAGCCGTATTCCTGCCGATTGTGTTTACATCCGGTATTACAAGGCAGTTATTCGCGGACCTGGGTCTTACCATCGCATACTCGCTCTTAGCGAGTCTGATAATTGCGCTCACGGTCGTGCCCGCTGCCTCGAGCGTGATGTTTAAGAAGATGAACTTAGAAAGGACAAAAGAGGGCAAGCTCTTTACACGGTTTGTAAACGGTTATGAAACTGCATTACGTTTTTCTCTGCGTTATAAATGGATTGTCCTGGTCTTTTCGGTTGCCGCTTTTGCGTTAAGTTTCTGGGTTTTAAACATGCAGGGGATGGAGATGTTCCCGCCAAGCGAGATGCCGCAGATCACAGTAACAGCGGAAATGCCGGAGGATTCCACGTTTGAGCAGACGGTTGAGGTTGCCGATCTGTTATCGGAACGGGTAATGGAGATTGCGGACGTGGAAACAGTCGGCGTGAGCGTAGGCGGCGGCATGATGCAGATGTTCGCTGCGAGCATGGGCATGGGCAATATGGGCAACATGGGGGCAATGGGCGGCGGCGGAGCCGGCGGGAATATCACAATGTATGTTCTGTTGGGAGACAGCCGTACTTTATCTAACGAGGAGATATCCTCCAAAATCCGTGATATTGGCGACAGCCTCGGTCTGGAAGCGAGTGTTGACGGAGGCGCAGGGGCAGACATGTCTATTCTTACAGGGGATGCCATTTCCCTGCGTATTGAGGGCAGGGAGCTTGATGCGCTGCGTGATACCGCAATAGAATTATCGGAGCTGGTCCGCTCAGTCGAGGGTACTTTGAATGTGACTGACATAGCCGAGAGGGCTGCCCCGGAGCTGCGGGTGACCGTGGACAGGGACAACGCGATGGCGAGGGGATTGACAGTCGCGCAGATATTTATGGCCGTGCGCGAGGCTATAACCGCACCGGAAGGGTCGCTGAATATGACACTCTCGGGCAGGAGCCATGAGATTATCGTATCGGACGGCAGCTTTGTTTCGCCGGACAGGGATGGTATGGAGAATCTGCTTATATCCTCACGCGGCGGTGATGTGTCGCTTTCCGATATTGCATATGTTTATGAGGATGTGGGCTTTACTTCAATAAACCGTATAAACAGCAACCGCTACCTAACAATCAGCGGTGAGATTGAGGATGGTTATAATGTAGGCTTGGTTAATGCCGAAATAGAGAGGCTTCTTGAGGACTTTACGCCTGCTGAGGGCTGCCAGATAATCATCTCCGGCGAAATGGAAGCCATTACCGGCGCAATGAATGACCTTTATCTGATGCTGCTTCTGGCATTGGTGTTCATATACCTGATTATGGTTGCTCAGTTCCAGTCGCTGCTCTCGCCGTTTATCATAATGTTCACTATCGTCCTGGCTTTCACCGGCGGATTTTTCGGGCTGCTGATCGCGGGGATGCCGCTTTCCATCGTGGCGATGATCGGCCTTATACTCCTGACCGGCGTAGTTGTCAATAATGGCATTGTGTTCATAAGCCGCGTAAACCAGATGCGCTGGGAGGGTATGCCTAAGAAGGATGCTCTGATAGATGCCGGGCGAAAGCGCATCAGGCCGATTCTGATGACTGCGCTGACGACTATTTTCGCCATGAGCGTTATGGCTGTCGGGGTAGGCGAGGGCACGGAGATGATGCAGCCTATGGCGGTGGCGACGATCGGCGGCTTGCTGTACGCTACGGCTATGACTCTGTTCGTAGTACCGGTTTTGTATGATATGATGCACAGGGATAAAGATATAAAGCAGGAAGACTTGGATGCGCGCGAGCCTGCCGTGAAGGAACCTGAGGATAATGCCGGCGCGCAAAAGGCAACAGAAGATGAACCTGGGGAATCGGGCGAGAAAGAAGCCGGCGAGCAGAAGGCGGAAGAAGAAAAACCCGGGGGACCGGGTGAAGGAGATACCGGCGAACAAAAGGCAGAAGAAAAACCCGGGGAATCGGGCGAAGAAGATGCCGGCGAGCAGAAGGCAGAAGAAGAAAAACCCGGGGAATCTGCCGCGAGCATAACAGTCAATCCGTGATATAGGAGAGGATTCCGTGAAACTGAATATTGTGTTGGTCGAGCCGCAGATTCCTCAAAATACGGGTAATGTAGCGAGGACTTGCGCGGCTGCGGGTACGCGCCTGCATCTTGTCGGGCCTATGGGGTTTACCATAGACGATGCCAAGCTGAAGCGTTCCGGACTGGATTACTGGCATTTGCTGGATATTTCATATTACGATTGTCTGACGGATTTCTTCAAAGAGGTATCGGGGGAGCGTATTGGAGCCGGCGATGGCAATCCGGATACATCGGAGTATGATTTTTACTACTTCACCACAAAGGCCCGGAGGGTATATACAGAGCCTGAATACGCGGACAACTCGTATATTTTCTTCGGCAGCGAGACAAAGGGTCTTGATGAAGCGCTGCTCTGCCGCAATCCCGGGCAGTGCGTAAGGCTTCCGATGCTATACGGCGCCCGCAGCCTCAATCTTTCCAATGCCGTGGCAGTAGGTGTTTTCGAGGTTCTGCGCCAATGGGGGTTTCCAAAGCTGCAGAATTATGGTAAGCTTTTATCCGAAGAAAACTGAAATGAATGACCGTTATAATGACAAAATACGATGTTCTAAGACAATATTTCGGCTACACAGCTTTCCGCAATGCGCAGGAAACGCTTATTGACGCGCTTTTATCAGGGCGGGATGTTTTGGGCGTGATGCCGACGGGGGCGGGGAAGTCTGTTTGTTATCAGGTGCCGGCAATGATGATGAGCGGGATAACCATCGTCGTATCCCCTTTGATATCGCTTATGAAAGACCAGGTGGCGCAGCTAAAAAATGCGGGGATACCGGCAGCGTATATAAACTCATCGCTGACACCGGCACAGTACCGGGAAGTGCTGCGCAGAGCAGAGCTTGGCAGGTATAAAATAATATATGTCGCCCCGGAAAGGCTGATGACGGATGTATTTACCGAATTTGCGCAGCGGGCGGAGGTTTCTCTGCTTGCGGTTGATGAGGCGCACTGCGTATCACAGTGGGGGCAGGATTTCCGTCCGAGCTACCTGAAAATAGCCGGATTTATCAGCACGCTCGGAGATCAGCAAATGCCCCGAATGCATAGCACGGAGAATAAACAGATAAAGACGCGCGGCAGACCCGTTGTCGGAGCCTTTACGGCTACAGCGACAGCGGTTGTAAAAAAAGATATAGTCCGGTACCTGGGGCTAAACAATCCGCTGAACCTGACCACCGGGTTCGACAGGCCGAATCTCTATTTCGGAGTGGCGAGGCCAAAGGATAAGACAGGCTGCCTATATGAACTGCTGGAAAAGCGCAGGGGGCAGTGCGGAATTGTTTATTGCTCGACACGCAAGACGGTCGAGGCGGTCTGCCTGACGATACAGCGGTTCGGTTTTACGGCGATGCGCTACCATGCCGGGCTGGATGATGCGGAGCGCAGAGCGAATCAGGATGATTTCATCAGCGGCAAAGCGGATGTTGTAGTGGCGACAAATGCGTTCGGCATGGGGATTGACAAACCGAATGTCCGATTTGTGATACATTATAATATGCCGAAGAACATGGAAAGCTATTATCAGGAAGCAGGCCGTGCCGGAAGGGACGGCAATCCCTCGGACTGTATATTGCTGTTTTCTAAAGATGATATAAAGACTGCCGAGTTTTTCAACAGAAGCTCCGAGAAGAATGAGGAGCTAAGTGAAAGAGAACGCCGCATCGCCCGCCGCCGCGATGACGAATCCCTGGAAAAGATGACGAGGTACTGCGAGATAAATAGCTGTATAAGATCATATATGCTGCGGTACTTCGGCGAAAAGATGAAAGGCAAATGCCGCAACTGCAGCGGATGCAGGAAAGTTAGGTATGTTAATTGAGTACCTCAAAAACTGTCACACTGAGCGTAGCGAAGGGTCTAAAACGGTATCAATATAAAGATTCTTCGCTTCGCTTAGAGTGACAAAACAGGGTGTTTAGAGAGACCCAATTGTGCTGGGGGTGTTTTAGCTGATTGATGTTTTGCGGGAGAAGGCTTTGAAGCTGCCTTCTTTGCCGGGGGTCTATTTGATGAAGGATAGAGCCGGGGGCATTATATATGTCGGGAAGGCTGCGCGGCTTAGAAACCGCGTAAGCAGCTACTTTCATGGTTCTCATGGAGTGAAAACCCATGCGTTGGTATCGAAAATCGCGGATTTTGACGTTATAATCGCTAATTCGGAGTTTGAAGCGCTGGTGCTGGAAAATTCGCTGATAAAGCATCATACGCCAAAATATAATATAAAACTGCGTGATGATAAGGGGTATCCGTACATAAGGGCAGACTTGAAAAGCGCCTATCCGCTTTTTGAGATCGTATCAAAGCCTATGAACGACGATGCGCTCTACCTCGGACCCTACGGTGGCAGGACAGATACCCGCGAGGCAATCACGGCTGTGAACAAAGCTTTGAAGCTCCCGGCTTGCGGCAAGAAGCTCGGGCGAATAATCGGGAAAGAACGCCCCTGCCTCAATTACCATATTGGCGTTTGCCGCGCATACTGTCAGGATGCTGCGCTTGCCAAAGACCACAGGGATGCGATTAATGCCGCTATTGATGTTTTTCAGGGCAGGACAGCGGAACTGATCGAAAAACTGACGGCAGAGATGAATGAAGCTGCGGAAAGCCTCTTGTTTGAACTCGCAGCCGAGAGGCGGGACCGTATACGCGCAGTGCAGCTTCTGGAGCAGAAACAGCTTGTCGTTTCGGGAGCGATGGTCGATACCGATGTGATCGGATTCTTCCGAGGCGCGGCTAAGAGCTGTTTCGCTGTTTTGCATTTTATCGGGGGCAAGCTCGTATCGAAGGATTATGAGCTGTTCGATACGCCGATAGAGGATGACCCGGAGGCGCTGTCGGCAGTCGCGAGGCAATACTACGAAAAACGCGGCGCATTGCCTAAGACGATATACCTCCCGGTTTCAATGCCTGATGACGCGCTTCTGGAACAGTTTTTCTCTGACAAGTCAGGCAAGCGTGTCAGCATTTTTGCGCCGCAGCGCGGTGATAAAGCGAAGCTTGTCGAAACCGCCAACATAAACGCGCGCGAAGAAACCGAACGGGCGGCGACTTATGAGGAGAAAACGCTCAAGACATTGGAGTGGCTGATGTATGCGCTGAAGCTCGACACGATACCGGAACGCATTGAGGCATTCGATGTCTCGAACACAGGGGGAGCCGGCGCAGTCGCGGCAATGAGCGTTTTTATTAAAGGCAAGCCGTATAAAAGCGGATATAGAAGGTTTAAGATAAAAACAGTGCATGGTCAGGATGATTACGCTTCTATGGCAGAAGCGGTGTCGAGGAGGATATCGCGGCTGAAAGAAGGCGATGAGGGGTTTGGCAGGCTGCCTGATCTGCTGCTGATTGACGGGGGCACAGGCCATGCTTCTACTGTACGCAAGGTGCTGGCGGATGCAGCTATAAACATACCCGTATATGGCATGGTAAAAGACGATAAGCATAAAACCCGCGCTCTTGTGACTGCGGATGGCAGGGAAATCGGATTATCAGCCAATCCTGCTGCCTTCGCCTTAGTAGGAACCATACAGGAAGAAACGCATAGGTTCGCCATAGAGTACCACCGCAGCATCCGCTCGAAGAGCAGCAATGTGTCGAAGCTCGATGCAATTGAGGGCATAGGCGAAAAACGCAGAAACGCGTTACTGAAGAGCTTCAAAAGCCTAAAAGCCATCAAAGCCGCAAGCGTGGATGAGCTGTGTATGGCAGTGCCGAAGGGCATAGCGGAGAAGGTATATAGTTATTTTAATGAAGAATGAGGAATTGGGAATAAAGAATTATTAGGGGGTAGAATCATGCGGGTTATCAGTGGGATGGCGAGGGGGCGCAGGCTAAAGGAACCGCCGGGATTTGAGATACGGCCTACAAGCGATATGGTTAAGGAATCCGTATTTAACATTGTGCAGTTTGATATTGAAGGCAGGCGCGTACTGGACCTTTTTGCGGGTACGGGGCAAATGGGGATTGAGGCATTGTCCCGCGGCGCGAAGAGCGCTGTGTTTGTCGATTCTGATCCTGAAGCGGCGAAGCTGATAAGACATAACCTTAAGCTATGCGGGTTAGAAGACTGCGCATCTGTGCAGATTCGGGATGCTCTGAAGTTTCTTGAAAGGGATTTGGATAAGTACGACCTTGTGTTTATCGACCCGCCATACGATACCGGGCTTTTTCATGAGGCGCTGGCTGAAATAATTAAATTTGACAAATTAAATACGAATGGTATAATAATCTCTGAATCTAAAGCCGAGGCACATATACCGGCGGTTGAATTGCCGTATTTTCTGTGTAAAGAATATAAATACGGGGGAACAAGGATTTTGAAATACAGCCGTAATTAATTTTGTTTAGGAATATTACGTTATGGGCATTGCGGTTTATCCGGGTAGTTTTGACCCTATAACCCTTGGTCATCTGAATATTATCAGACGTTCTGCCGCAGTGTTCGATGAGTTGCTGGTCTGTGTTATGAGCGACATCGAAAAACGGCCTCTTTTCACGCATGAGGAACGAGTGGAGCTTATTAAACGCACTGTCGTGAGATATAGAAACGTAAAAGTCGAGACATCAAAGCAGCTTCTTGTCGAATACATGAAGTCAAAAGGGGCGAAGGTAATTATCAAAGGGCTTAGGGCGATTTCAGATTTTGACAGAGAGGTTCAGGTTTCGCTGATCAACAGAAAACTAGACCCAAGCATTGAGACCTTACTGATGCCGTCAAGTGAAAAATATACTTACATAAGCTCGACAGCCGTCAAGGAAATGGCCAGATACGGCGCCGATTTGACTACGTTTGTACCTAACGAGATAATTGAGGATGTCGTGCAAAAAGTCAGGAGCGTTGGCTGGAGACTCTAGTAAAAATTATTCGAAAGGAATTACACATATGAACAGTAGGATTCCGGAGTTGCTTGAAATGCTCCATGCTATGATAACCGAAGCATGGGGGCTGCCGCTTGGCGCGGAGAAGTGCATTATCGAACGCAACAAAGCCCTCGACCTTCTAGATGAGATAAGGGGACAGTTCCCCACAGAGCTTGCGGAAGCAAGGAATCTGATAGCCGGGCGGGCTGAGTTTATCAACAATGCAAAGCGGGAGGCTGATAATATCCGCCGCACAGCAGAAGAACGGGCCAGGAAAATGATTGACGAGCAGGAGATAACCAAAACCGCGAAGTCCAGGGCGCACACATTGCTTACCTCGGCGGAGACAAACACCACCGAGCTTCGCCGTGTCGCCAATGAGTATGTAGACGACACAATGAAACGCACGGAGGATGTGCTGACGTCGGCTCTTACAGAAATAAGGGAATCGCGGCTGAAGTTCAGGCAGGCCGCGCGCGCGACCCCTGCGCCGCAGCCGGCCCCGGCCCCGCCTCCCGGCATTCACCCGGATGATGAATATGAGGAATGACATGCTGAATTAGCAATTGCGGCTTGCCCGCTTTAGAATAGGTTTTTTCAGGAGCTGTAGCTAGTGCTATGGCTCTTTTTTGTTTACAGCGAAAATATACTCACGGTCGAATGGATTTGCATTTTCTCGCTTGTCTTTTTGCCAGTCATGCGACACGGAAAATCCTTGAAAGGCCACAGGCATTCCTGCGGATTTTCCGCACCACCTGACGGCAAAAATTCTGCGCGATATTAACGCAAATCCATTCGACCGCGAGTATAACATCAAAGTGGGGAAGAGATACACCCGTCCTCGTAGGCGGTAAATATTATTCTGCGATCGTCTGTTAGGGGTATGTCTTTTTGAATTGATGCTCTTGTGCTTGGAAGCGGGGTGATAATACTACATATTGTATATGGGAAAATTTGACAAAAAATAATTCGGTTTTTTATTAAAAAAGTTAATATTTTTCACAATTTACTGTTGACAAGGTTGTAGAGCGCAATTATAATCATGTGTATTGAAGTGTCACAAAATGTGGAAATGTGCACCGGTTTTAAGGAAAGGTGGGGATGGGATGCTGACGGGAACGTACCAACACATAATCGACAGCAAGGGGAGATTGGCAATACCGTCCATGCTTAGAAAAGAACTGGGGGAGTCGTTTCTGATTACAGCAGGGGTTCCTGATAAGGAGTTTGGCAGCGCATGTCTTGCAGCGTATTCAAAAAAAAGCTGGGATAATATATCTGCCAGATTTAACGAGATGGACAGAGAAGAAAAAGTCAGAATGCGCCCGATTTTCTCGCTTGCATTTCCATACGAGCTCGACGGGCAGGGGAGAGTGCTGCTGCCGCAGAACATACGCGAATGGGCCGGCTTGAAGAAAAACGTGGCAATTGTAGGCGCAGGCGACAGTATAGAGATATGGGATGCAGAAGTGTGGGATAAGATATTCAAGCGCGAAACATCGCAGGAGAATGTTGCGAAGCTATATAAGGAACTTAATTTCTAATGGACCATACACCAGTAATGCTCAGCGAATGTATCGATGGGCTGAGAATTAAACCGGGCGGTGTTTATGTAGACGGCACACTCGGACGCGGCGGGCACGCTCTGGAAATAGTTAAAAGGATTGACGGCGGAAGGCTGATAGCTATAGACCGCGATATGGAAGCAATTAATGAAGCCGGCGTTTTTCTTTCGGAACATAAGCATCGGATAACATTTATCCACAGCAATTTCAGACATATATCAAGAATACTTCATGAACATGGAGTGAAGACTGTCGACGGGATATTGTTGGATTTAGGAATTTCATCGCCCCAGTTGGACGACGGCAGACGCGGGTTTTCGTATATGCATGATGCCGGGCTCGATATGAGAATGGACGTAAGCGAGGAACTGACGGCATATCAAGCAGTAAACCACTGGACTATGGAAGAGCTGCGCAGGGTTTTTACACAATACGGGGAGGAAAGATACGCCGGAAGGATAGCGCGCACAATTATCGACAGACGGGTTTCAAAGCCGATAGAGACGACATTTGAGTTAAACGAAATAATTATTTCCGCGATGCCCGCTGCCGCAAGACGCGAACCGCAGCATCCGTCCAAGCGTTGTTACCAGGCGCTGCGCATAGCGGTCAATGATGAAATCGCATCCGCAGCAGACGCGCTTGAGCAAATTCCGGGCATATTAAAAACAGGCGGACGGGCGTGTATAATCAGCTTCCACTCGATTGAAGACAGACTGACAAAAAAATCGTTTGCAGCCGGAGCCGCGCAGTGCGTTTGCCCAAAGGATTTTCCGGTATGTGTGTGCAAAGTCAAGCCGACGCTTAAGATAATAACGAAAAAACCAATCAAGCCAAGCGATGAGGAAGTTGGACGAAACCCAAGAGCAAGAAGCGCGAAACTCCGGATAGCAGAAAAAATATAGGCACGAGGAATATGCGGTAAGTAAGTGAAGGGATGAGAAAAAGATGGCGACAGGAGCGGCAAGCGCGGTAAAAAACAATACCGGTTACATATACGGCACGGCAGCTCCTGCCAGACTGCCGTATTTAGAACCGCATATAGAGCCCGCGCAGATACCCCTGCCAAAAGAACGCGCAATTCCGGGCGCGGCGCGCAGGATGTTGACAAAGCAGGGGGTCAGGGCGCTTACGCATGAGGGAGCAAAGGTTTCACTGTTTGCGATAGCAGGCACGATAGTTGTGACCGCGCTAATGATTTTTGTCATGCTGGCTCAGATAAACCTGAATGAACTGGCTAGGGAGACTGTAAAACTTACCTCGCAGCTTGAATCTTTGCAACAGCAGCAGAGGGTTTTGGGGATTGCTTTTGAAAATGCGGTAGATATGAAAGCGATAGAACAGTATGCAAAGGATGTGCTCGGCATGTCGAAACCGGAAGCGGAACAGGTGATAATGCTTCATAGCGTACCGGCTGACAAAGCGGAAATATTCGAGGTCAGCGACAGCCGGAACAGCCTGCAGGAGTTCGGTTCGTTTTTAACATTTCTATTCGATGAATACATACGATGAGATGTAACTATTCCTTACCGGCACTGAATACATACGATGAGACACTTATAGACAGAGAGGTGCAATATGTCTGAAATTACCAGCATAAGAAAAAGAAAGAAGCCGGTTGCAAAGAGGGCAAAGATGGCCTTGATTGTGCGTACGCTGTTTATACTGGCGGTGTGCGGCATTGCAGCGTTTGTGACTCTTGCGCTCAGATTGTACGATATTCAAATTGTCAATAACAGCTATTATGAAACCCGCGCGCTGCAAAGCCAGCTTCGGCAGACTACGATATCGGCGACACGCGGCGCTATTTACGACACCAACGGTAAGATACTGGCGATGAGCGCGCCGGCGGAGAATATTTTCCTAAGCCCGATGGATATTGCAAAGCATGAGCAGGATGTGGATCTGATTGCAACCGGGTTGTCCGAAATACTTGGGGTTTCAAGGGAAATGATCATTTCGAGATTGCAAAGAACACACTCGCAGTATGAGCGGATAAAATGGCGGGTAGAAAGCGAAGAAGCAAGCATGGTCCGTGAGTTCATCTCCGAGCACAGGCTAATCGGCATACATTTTGAAGAAACATCGAAAAGGCACTATCCGAACAATACGCTTGCAAGCCAGATAATCGGTTTTGTCGGGGACGATAACATCGGCATTGACGGGCTGGAGCTGCAATACGACGGTGTTTTGAGCGGGATTGACGGCAGGACGGTAAACCTGAGAAACGGCATTGGGTCTGACCTTATGTTCACGGAGTTCGGGGACTACTACAGCGCGCAGCATGGTCATAACATTACGCTGACTATAGATTCGTCGGCGCAATATTACGTTGAGAGACATCTGGCGCAGGCTATTGAGGATTATGATGTTCTTAATGGCGCTATAGCTATTGCGATGAATCCGAAAACAGGCGCTATACTTGCTTTGGCAAATTTCCCGAACTATAATCCCGGGGATTTTCTCAGCGTGGGGGAGCGTGAGCTCGAGAGGCTCAGTTTACTGACAGATGAGCAGGAGTACCGTGACGGACTTCAGGAAGCACGCCTCAGACAGTGGCGCAACAGAGCTCTTTCGGACACTTATGATCCGGGGTCTGTATTTAAGATGATGACATTGGCAATGGCTCTTGAGGAGAATGTCGCCGACTTGAATTCGCAATTCTATTGCCACGGATCTATGCACATACAAGGGCGTGTTAATATGGACGGCGAATCGATCCCGCTCCGCTGCTGGCGCAGATGGGGTCACGGGGAGCAAACGTTATCGGAGGCGTTCCGAAACTCATGCAATATCGCAAGCGTTGAGCAGGGGCTCGGTGTAGGAGCGAGGACATTCTACAGATATATAAATGCTTTCGGTCTGGTAGACAGGACGGGGCTGAACAATAGCGTCGAGAGCCGGGGCTTATGGTGGTCGGAAAATGTATTTTTTGATAGGAATAATCTATCCCAGCTCGCATCAGCTTCATTCGGGCAGACTTTTAAGGTGACGCCGATACAGATGATCACAGCGGCATCGGCGGTAATCAACGGCGGGTATCTGATGCAGCCGTACATTGTCAGGCAGATTACAGACGAGAGCGGAAATGTAATAGAAGATATTGAGCCTGTTATGCGAAGACAGGTGGTCAGCACTGAGACATCAGCAATTGCCCGAATGATACTTGAGGATGTTGTCCAAGACGGAACCGGTAAGAACGCGCAAATAAGAGGGTACCGTGTCGGAGGGAAGACAGGTACATCAGAAAACGTCGAGCAGATGATTACGCAGGAAGAAAATGCCGCTAAAGATTATATAGTGTCATTTATCGGGTTTGCGCCGGCAGACGACCCGGAATTAATCATACTTGTGCTTCTGGATACGCCAAGCCACGAAACAGGAATTTATATAAGCGGCGGTTCGATGGCGGCCCCGGTCGTTGGGAATATGCTTGCCGATATTCTGCCGCTTACTCTTGGCATAAGGCCGCAGTACACGGAAGGAGACCTCGAAGATATAAATATTATCACTCCAAGAGCTATAGGAAAGAACGTTGCGATTGCGATAGCTCATCTTGAAGCACAGGGATTTGGTTACAGAGTTATTGGAGAGGGAAGCGTTGTCAAAGGTCAGGTGCCTGCGCCAAATGCGAATGTCGCATCGGGAACAACAGTCTTGCTCTACATGGAAGAAGACCCGCCGAGAGTCAATGTCACCGTGCCTTCGCTGTCAGGCATGACATATTCGGCGGCAAAGGAAATTCTTGAAAGCAATGGTATGTTCATAAGGACGACCGGCGCGCCCAAGTCAGACCCAAGGGTGGTCGTCTCGGTTCAGTCAATGCCTGCTGAACGCGAAACAGCGTACGGCTCGGTAATTGAAGTGACATTGATAGACAGGGATATTATTGAGCTTAGAGGATAGGGGAAATTAGTAACTTAGTGACTGAAAACGCAGACAACCCCCCAAAAAGTTCCGTCACTAAGTTACAATTGAGAATTGAGAAATAAGAATTGAGAATTAGGACGGGGAACGGATTTGAGTTGTAGGAACCCATATTAGGAGTTAGGAATCAGGCGGTGTTTGGGTGTGAATCTGCCGCATATGAAGTTGAGTATAAGCGTTAGGAGCAGAAGGGTTTATGAGGCTGGGGGACTTGCTGGAAAAAGTCAATATTGAAGCATCTTTTGCGGACATGGAACTTGATGTGCGCGGCATCAGCTATGACACGAGGACATTACAGCCGGGTGACCTGTTCGTGGCATTCAAAGGTCTTAGGTTTGACGGGCATGAGCATATAGAAGAAGCAATTTACAAAGGGGCGGTATGCGTGGTTTGCGCAAAGGCTCCTACGGGTGATGTCCCGTATATTATTGTGAGCGAACCGCGTAAGGCGCTGGCGGGAATATCAGCAGCATGGTTTGGGTATCCGGCTGATAAGCTGAAAATAGTCGGTGTAACAGGCACAAATGGCAAAACTACCGTAGCGACGATGGTAAAGCGCATCATTGAATACTGCGGCGGAGGAAAAGCAGGGTTAATCGGAACCAATGGGAACATGATAGGCAGCAAGGTATACCGCTCAACGCATACAACGCCGGAATCGTATGAGCTTCAGAAACTGTTGGCGCTGATGGCTGATAATGATTGTCGGTATGTCGTCATGGAAGTATCGTCGCATGCTTTGGCAATGAGCAGGGTGCATGGTATTTGCTTTGAGGTAGGTATATATACAAATCTGTCTCCTGACCATCTGGATTTTCATAACTCTATGGATGAGTATGCGAATGTAAAAGCCTCGTTTTTTACCGCCTGCCGGTATGCGGCGATAAATATAGACGACGCGTATGCGCCGCTGATGATTGATAACGCTTCCGGGTATGTTTATAAATACTCGGTAAATAATCATGACGTGGATTTACATGGCACGGAAATCAAGCTAATGCCCGATAAAGTCGAATTTCTTGCGATTGCTGCCGGCAAATCGAATAAAATCGAGCTGTACATCCCGGGGCTGTACACAATATATAATGCATTGGCGGCTATATCGGCAGGTTTGCTTTTAGGTGTGAGCATTGAATGTGTTGTGCCGGCATTGCAGATATTTGAGAGTGTAAGCGGCAGGGCGGAGGTTGTGACGACAGGGACGGATTATACTGTCCTTATAGACTATGCCCATACGCCGGATGCGCTTCTTAACATCATATCGGCTACGCGTGAGTACGCTCAGGGCAGGATTGTTACGCTTTTTGGCTGCGGAGGCGATCGCGACAGAAGCAAAAGGCCGATTATGGGAGACATTGCCTCAAGGCATTCCGATTTTGTTATCGTAACATCGGACAATCCGCGAAGTGAGGAACCAGGTGCGATAATCGCGGAAATATTAACAGGAATGGCGGACACAAAGACACCGTACATGGTAATCGAAAACAGGCGCGATGCCATACGGTGGGCGCTGGATAATTCACGCACGGGGGATGTGTTGATTTTAGCCGGAAAGGGTCATGAGACATATCAGATTGTCGGAACGGAGAAAAGGCATTTTGACGAACGTGAAATAGTTTCGGAGTATTTTGCCGAATAACGCAACGGGTAAATTAATTGTCAGCGACTATGACCCGGTATTATGCCGGAAGAGTTTTAAGGGGGGAGCTAGATATGGGCATCGAGATTATTGGCGTATTTTGCGGGTCACTGGCGCTGGCCGCCGTTACCGGATTGGTGCTGCTGCCGCTGCTCCGACGTGTGAAAGCAGGGCAAAGCATACGCGAAGACGGCCCGTCATGGCATATGAAGAAGCAAGGAACCCCTACTGTGGGCGGGCTGATGTTTATAATCAGTGTTGTGCTCATTTCTTTAGCAGTAAGCTTTACACAGATAGGCAGCGGGGATTTTTCTCACATATTTATACTCCTGTTTGCATTGATTTATTCAATGATAGGTTTTTATGACGATTATCGAAAGCTGAAAAAGAAGCAAAACCTCGGGCTGAAAGCGATGCCGAAATTTATACTGCAGCTCATCGTTGCAGTCGGTCTTCTTCTGCTGATGCGTCAAACAGGAAACCTGTCGCCGAGTCTCTATATCCCGTTTTTCAATGTTACGTTTGACATTGCCGAACCGCTCTATTTCGTATTTGCAGCTTTTGTGGTCGTTGGCACTGTAAACGCAGTGAATATAACAGACGGCGTAGACGGATTGGCCACAGGTGTATCCATACCTGTTGTTATATGCTACGTTTTTATGGCTTCGTTATGGGGATACACAACAGTAGGTATTTTCTCCGCTGCACTGGCAGGCGCCCTCGTAGCGTTTTTATTATTTAATTTTCATCCGGCAAAAGTATTTATGGGGGATACCGGTTCATTATTTCTCGGCGGGGCAATTTGCGCTACCGCATTCGTTATGAATGTGCCGCTGATTCTTCTGCCGCTCGGCATAGTGTATTTCATTGAAACCCTTTCGGATATCATTCAAGTAGGATACTTCAAGTTGTCCGGGGGTAAGCGCGTGTTTAAGATGGCTCCCCTGCATCATCATTTTGAGCTTTGCGGCTGGAGTGAGTACAAGCTGTTTGCAGTCTTTAGCGGCGTGTCGGCAGTCTTCGCAGTGATATCGTATATTGGCGTTATGAATAAATAGTATATTGACTTATGGAGGCAGACGTGAAAAAGAAGCAGTACAGCAACAGTGTTGCGATAGAAAACGATTCTGAAATAGGGGATTATGGCTCCGGGGCTCCGACATGGAAATCGCGCGAGCTTACTGCCGGGTACAGCGAAGCCGGGCAGAAGGGGCCGGGGATTGATGCGCCTTTCTTAATAATAACGCTGTTAATTTTGGCATTCGGGTTGGTGATGCTGCTCTCAGCCAGTTACGCCCGCCAAGCTTACGCGTCTGAAGACCCTATGTGGCTGTTTTCGCGCCAGTTGTTTTTTGCGATTACCGGGCTGGGTATTATGTTTGCGATTTCAGGCATAAGGATTAAGACGATAGGGCGCTGGTCAATTGTATTGCTGCTTGTATCGCTGGGTTTGCTGGTTTTTGTTCTGTTTAGCGGGGTAAAGGTCAACGGCGCCATGCGATGGCTTGGCATAGGCGGTGAGGACGGGTTTACCTTTCAGCCTTCTGAAATCGCAAAACTTGCAATCATTATGTCATTTGCGCAAATGATGTGCAGGTTCGGCAGAGATCGCATGAAGACGTTCAAGTTCGGCGTGTTCCCATTCGTGACAGTTACTTTTATCATGATTATCCTGCTTTACTTGCAGCCGCATCTTTCGGCGGTAATAATCATCACAGTCCTTGCTGCGATAATGATGTTTGCGGGAGGCACGAGATTTAGATGGTTTCTGGCTGCAGGCTTGTTATTTGCGGCATTAATAGGCATAATGATGGTTATGAGCATTAGGACGGTTGAGATTACGGATGTGCCGGCTGAGGCAGGACTGTCCGCCGGCAGCCGCATGGATGCAGGGCAAGAAGGACACGCACAAAGCGGAGATAGTACGCAGACCTCGCAGATAGAGTGGGATTTTAGCAGATTCGGGTACGCAGGCAGCCGCATAAATGCGTGGATTGACCCGGAAGAGGATCCGCTTCAAGACGGGTTTCAAATCAGACAATCGCTTAATGCCGTCGGCTCAGGCGGGCTGCTGGGGCAGGGCTTAGGACAGAGCAGGCAAAAGCATCTTTACTTACCCGAGGAGCATAATGACTTTATATTTGCCGTGGTATCAGAAGAACTGGGTTTTATCGGGTCATTGCTTATACTATTTTTATTCGCTCTTTTGATTATAAGGGGTTACTGGCTTGCGCTTAACGCAAAGGATAGGTTTAGTTCGCTGGTAACCATCGGTATAACCAGTTTGCTTGCGATACAAGTCTTCTTGAATATCGCTGTTGTAACAAACTTACTGCCCGCTACAGGTATATCGCTTCCGTTTTTCAGCTACGGCGGAACAGCGTTGTGGATTCAAATGGCGCAAATCGGCATAGTTCTGGCGGTCTCCCGAGAGATACCGACTGTAGCCGAACGTGAGTTTAAAGAGCAGATGGAAGAGGCAGACGGCGAAATGCTGATAGCGGAGAAATAGTATTTACGGTCACACAGCGCTATAGTCATGACCGCGCATTACGCTTGGTAACGATTTGACAAGAGGTTTGCTTAATGAAATTTATTTTTGCGTGCAGCGGTACAGCAGGGCATATCAATCCGGCATTAGCTATTGCTGAAGAGCTACGTAAGCGTATCCCGCAATCGCAAGCGCTGTTTGTCGGAGCGGGCAGGGAAATGGAGCAAAGATTAATTCCAAGCCGGGGATATGAGCTTGTAAATATCAAAATGAGCGGCCTGAGCCGAGGGTTTTCACCAAAAAAGATTATCAGAAACATCAGGACTGCCATGAACCTGGTTGCGGCGAATAAAAAGGCAAAGAGAATCATCAAGGAGTTTTCCCCGGATGCAGTCATAGGAACAGGCGGTTATATTTGCTACCCGGTGCTGAAAAAAGCCGCTAAGTTAGGGATACCTACCGTAATTCACGACTCAAACGCCATACCCGGCTTGACCAGCAGGCTTGTCAGCTCAGCAGTGGATAGAGTTCTCGTAGGGTTCCGAGGCCAGGAGAGTAAGTATAAAAAACCCGAGCGTGTCATATTCACCGGGACACCGCTGCGTGAAGGGTTCGCGGCCTTTACAGAATCCCGGGACAGACGCATAGAGATAGATAATGATAAGCCGCTTGTAGTTTCATTCTGGGGTTCGCTCGGAGCCGGGAGGATGAATGATACCATTGCAGAACTTGTGAAGCTGAATATAAAAGCAAATGCCTTTAACCATATTCATGCGGCGGGCAATAATGATGAACATGCGAAGATAATGAAAAAGCTGAATGATTCCGGGATACCGGACGAACTGCCGCAAGGGATTGACATCAGGGTCTATATTGAGGATATGTCTGCCGTGATGGCACAGGCGGATTTAATACTTTGCCGGGGCGGGGGTACGACAGTTGCCGAACTGATATCTCTTGAAAAGCCTGCAATTATCATACCGTCACCGTATGTGGCTAACAATGAGCAGGAGCACAACGCAAAGCAAGTGGAAAAAGCCGGCGGAGCGAGAATAATACACGAAAAGGGGATTACAGCGCAAATCCTGTATGATGAGATAATATCATTGCTTACAAGCAAGGACGAGCTTAGCGATATGTCAAAAAATTTGAAAACCATCGCCGTGCCTGATGCCGCGGCACAAATCGCTGATATTATACTGTCGCTATGCCGGCAGGATTAGAAGCTATAGACTGATGCTCCGGATATGCTGTTTAACTGCTGGTTATTAAGCGGATATAAAGAGCGGCTGTATGTTAGTTACTGAGGAGGTGGACGCAAGCGTGGCTAAAATCAAGAAGCAAAGGCGTAAAAGCAGCAGTGCTGCGATATATATATCTGCCTGCGTCCTTATGGTCATATGCTTTACGCTGTTCGGCGTTGGGACATTCCTCAATATAACGCAGATAGAGGTTACAGGCGTGTCAAGGTATTCCGGCGATGAAGTTATAAATGCTTCCGGGTTTAGAATAGGAGATAATCTGCTGTTATTAAACACAAATGAAGCAAAGAGAGCTATTCAGTCAATGCTGCCGTTTATAAGCGAGGTTGTCATAGAGGCGAGGTATCCGGACAAGGTTCACATCGCCGTGACCGAAAGCAAGGCAGTGGCAACAGTGAGATATAGAAGCGAAACAATGGTGATCGACTCTGCCGGCAGAGTAGTCGCGGTTATACCCCCGGAAGAATCCGGCTCCGCGGAATTAATCGAAATAAGGGGGTTTACACCTGCGGGCGCCGATATCGGAAGCAGGCTTAGGGCAGACTTGAGCGCCGAATCTCAGCTATCGTATTTAATAGACATGCTCCGTGCGGTTGAAAGAGAAGGGTATGAAGCATTTATATCATACATTGATGTATCGAGCATAACGAATATCACTTTTGATTACACTGAACGATTTAAAGTAATACTCGACTCACCGGGCAGTATAAGTCAGAATATGAGTTCGCTGCCCCAAACGATTGCTCTTTATGAGAACGATCTTGCGCCGGGCATCAACGCTACTGTATTTAGAGAGGACTCCACCGGGCGCTGGAGAATGCTGCCCGACAGATAAAAATAACAAAAATGAGAAAATTATTACATTAAAACACAAAAAATGAAGAAAACTATTGACCTTAGACAAAAATAAGGATAAAATGTCGGGTAACAAACGGAGTATGTTATTCTAATAACACAATTACATATATAATATAACAATGCGTAACGCATTTATATATATATTACCTCATGTAAAAAAGGATTAAATTTCCATAACAGGGAGGATGAGAAAATGTCGTTTTCATTTGAAAGCGGTCCGGACAATGTCGTAGTCATTAAAGTAACAGGAGTCGGAGGAGCCGGCAACAATGTTGTCAATAGGATGGTTTCGGCGGGAACTCAGAACGTTGACTTTATTGCTATTAACACAGATAAGCCGGCGCTGGCTGTCTCAAATGCAGATGTCAAAATCCAGATAGGCGAGAAACTGACAATGGGTCAGGGCGCAGGCTCTAACCCGGAGATCGGCAAAAAAGCCGCCGAAGAGAGCCGTAACAACATAGCAAAGGCAATTGAAAACACGGATATGGTGTTTATTGCCGGGGGTATGGGCGGCGGGACAGGGACAGGCGCATCGCCCGTTATTGCTGATATCGCCCGCGAAGCAGGCGCGCTCACAGTCGGCGTCGTCACAAAACCGTTCAGTTTCGAAGGTAAGCGCAGGATGGAGCAAGCCGAGGAAGGCATAAAAAGCCTTTTAGGAAAAGTCGACTCGCTTCTCGTCATCCCAAACGACAGGCTAAAGAGCGTTTCAGAACAAAAACTTACATTCGCCAATGCCTTTGAGATTGCCGACAGCGTGCTCCATCAGGCAGTTGTCAGCATTGCCGAGCTTATCAAGAATACAGGGTTCATCAACCTCGACTTTGCCGATGTCACCGCAATAATGAAAGATGCAGGCTACGCTCATATGGGTGTCGGACATGCTGCCGGGAAAGGGAAAGCTGAGGAAGCCGCACGCGCCGCCGTTACCAGCCCGCTGATGGAAACATCTATAGACGGAGCCCGGGGGGTACTTGTGAATATAACCGGATCGCTTGATATTGGCCTGGAGGATGTTGAGGCGGCCGCCAGTCTGGTGCAAGAGGCAGCTCATCCGGATGCTAACATAATTTTCGGAGCTTCTTTTGACGAGGATATGGAAGACGAGATTAGAGTCACTGTCATTGCTACCCGATTTGATGATAGGCCGATGGTTTCGGTAAGCGAGAAGAAAAAAGAGACATTCTACTACGAACCCACTGCTTATAAAAGCGCCCCGGCTCCGGCAGCCGTTGCGGAGCAGCCTCAGACACAGCAACCGCCCCCGCCTCCGCCGGATCCGTTTGAAGATATATTCCGGATATTCAATTCAAAATAAACCAAACAGACCTCTTGTGCAACAGGAGGTCTGAGCAATAATGCGGTTTTTGCCGCATGTTGAGAGCTGAGGGCCGCATGTTGAGTGATGAGAATAAATACTTAATGCCGGATTTGAGCATTATAGAGATGAGAGGGATTTCCGCGCTGGGTATGGCTCATGTCGGAGATGCTGTTTATGAGCTTATGGTACGCACCTGGCTTTGTACGCAAGGCACATCGACAGCAAAGAAACTCCACGGAGAAGCCGTGTCGTATGTATCGGCTAAGGCGCAATCTGCTGCTGCCGTAAAGATACTGCCGCAGCTTACTGACGATGAACGCGCTGTGTTCAAGCGCGGCAGGAATGCACATGCCAATAATGTGCCGCGCAGTTCCACTTTCGAGGAATATCACATATCCACAGGCATCGAAGCGTTGTTCGGTCATCTGTATCTTAACGGTCAAACCGCCCGTCTGGAAGAATTATTCAAGCTTGTAACAGCAAAAACGGATTGCAGCCGCGATAGTGGGTTGTGAACCGCGTATCATACATTTGGAATACTTAAGGTGAGCTATGCCACTAGATGCGTTATGCCTTGCTGCTGTAAGGGAGGAGCTTTCCCATCAGCTCATCGGCAAGAAAATAGATAAAATCCAACAGCCTGAGCGTGATATGATATTGCTAACGCTCAGAGGCACCGGCACGCCTTCCGACCGTTTGCTTATATCGACGGGAAGCGGCGATGCCAGGGTGCATCTGACAGCCCATCAGTTTGAAAACCCCGCGGCTCCGCCGATGTTCTGTATGCTGCTTAGGAAACACCTCTCCGGGGCTCGGTTGAAAGAAATAACGCAGCTGCCGGCTGAACGGGTGCTTGTTTTGACTTTTTCCGCAGTTGACGCGATTGGCATTGCATCTGAGAAAAAACTAATAATCGAATTGATTGGGCGGATGCCGAATGTTATTCTTACCGGCGAGGACGGCATTATTATAGAATGTATGCGCCGTATTGGCGGCGATTTAAGCGAGAAACGGGTTGTGCTTCCGGGCTTGCTTTATAGAAATCCGCAGATACAGGAGCATAAACGAAATCCGTTGCTGATATCACAAGGCGAGTTTATTGAGCTATTCGATGAATTGCTTGTGTCCGGAGCGAATGCAGGTACAGTTGATAGCTGGCTTCTGTCGCGTTTTGCAGGTCTGTCACCGCTCATTTGCAGAGAGATTGCATGGCGTGCATACGGTTGTGTTGACTATAGGATTGAGGCAATAGCTGACGGCGGGGAAATGCTCAAACGCGAGTTTTTTATGATTGCTGATGCTGTGAAAGACAGTATGTATGAAGCGTGGGTGCTGGTCGATCCGCTGGGTAATCTGAAGGACTTCTCGTATATATGCATAAAACAGTATGAAAACGCTCTGCAAGTTCGGAAAGAGGAATGTTTTTCTGTAATGCTGGATGGGTATTACACGCGTTCGGCACAGGCAGTGCGCGTAAAACAGAGAGCATCAGCTACTAGGAAGACTGTTACAGCAGCCCGTGACAGGCTTGTCCGGAAATTAGCCTTACAGCACGCAGAATTGAAAAAGACAGATGAGCGGGAGTTCCTGCGTGAGTGCGGGGATATTATTATGGCGAATCTGCATATGATGAAAAAAGGGCAGGATGAGTTGCTTGCACATGATTTCTACTCTGCGGATAATAGCGAGAGAAGGATAGCGCTTGACCCGCGGAAGATGCCACAGGAGAATGCGGCGAAGTATTACAAGGATTATACAAGGGCAAAGACCGCAAAAAAGCATCTAAGCGAGCAGATAGCCCGAGGAGAGAGGGAACTGGTATATATTGACAGTGTGTTAGGTGAAATAGAGTATGCAGACGGGGAGGCGGATATTCAGGATATACGCCGCGAGCTGACGATTGCCGGGTATCTAAAGGCAGGACCGGCATCAAAGACTAAAGCGAAGCCGGTTGAATCGATGCCGATGAAATTTGTTTCGTCAAGCGGGATGCAGATTATTGCAGGCAGAAATAATATGCAAAACGATAAGCTGACGCTTAAGACCGCTTTTAAGAACGATATGTGGCTACATACGCAGAAGATTCACGGGTCGCATGTTATAATAAAATGCAGCGGGGCGGAAACAAGGGTATACGGGGCAGCGATGGATGACAAAGTGTCAGCAGAGACGAGTCAGGCTGAGACAGCAGCGGACAACACTGCACCGGATGGGTCAAAGAAGTCTGAGGCAGTGCAGACTGAGGCAGAGCAGATTGAGAAAGGGTCTGACAGGGCAGTGCCGGATGAGACAACGCTTTATGAGGCTGCGGTTATTGCGGCATATTACTCTTCCGCCCGCGAAGCCGGAAAAGTGCCGGTTGACTACACACATGTAAGGCATGTCAGAAAACCGTCAGGAGGGAGGCCGGGGATGGTGATTTATAAAGATTTCAAAACACTAATCGTAGCTCCGGATGAGAAACTGGTGCGGAAGCTGAGCTGTAATTAGGAATCAGGAATTAATGCGGGGTTTTACTAATGCGGACAAGCCGCAGTTGACAGTTGAGAGTTGACAGTTGTTGTGTCTGCTCCGCAGACGGATTTGATTTTGTTGTTTTTTATGTGCTTAATTAGCCATTAAGGGACTAAGGGCATAGTCTGTTTATCTAAATAAAAAAACGTAAAACGGAGGAAAGAGAAATGATTAGTGAGAAACTGGAAAAAGCGTTGAATGCGCAGGTAAATGCGGAGTATTATTCGGCATACCTATACCACTCGATGTCTGCGTATGCGGAGCGCGCCGCGCTGAAAGGTATCGCAAACTGGCTGTTTGTACAGGCAAAAGAAGAAATGGCGCATGGGGTTAATATGTATCAGTACATACTGGACCGAGGGGCGGTGCCGGTTCTTACTGCTATAGAGCAGCCGCCTGTGGAGTTTGAAAGCATTGAGGATTTGTTCAGGATGGTGCTTGAGCACGAGCAGAAAGTTACCCGGCTTATTAATGCGATTGCGAGCCTTGCTATGCAGGAAAGCGACCATGCTTGCTATCAGTTTATTATGTGGTATGTAAATGAACAGGTAGAAGAAGAGGCGAATGCATCGGATATAATCGGCAGGCTGGAATTAATCGGAGGGGATAAGGGGCTGCTGCTTTCTCTGGACAACGAGCTCGCCGCAAGGACGTTCGTCAACCCGTTCCCGGCTAACAGCAAATTAATGTGAGTTCCGCGCGTAACCAAATATGCGGCGAAAGAGACAACAGCCGGGAGTAAGAAGACAGAATCGCTCTGCCCGCCTCGCTGATGGAATTGATTTCATGATTTATTTGCGTGTTCAATTGCCTAGAGTTATTTAAAATGGAGTACAAGCAAAGAAGCGCGTCATCCTACGACCTTGCCGAATACGCGGAAGGTATCCGGGTTTGTGATGCTTATATCGCTGTAGGCTTTGTTGAGGGAGACCATGAATATGCCGTCTGTGCCAAGCCGGAACTGCTTGATAAATGATTCGCCGTCATAGCAGAAAACGCCGATTTCGCCGTTTTGTATTGTGGGTTGTTCATGCACCCATGCGATTTGCCTGTCCGCAAAACGCGGAACCATGCTGTCGCCGCTCACGCGCACCCCGAAATCCGCTGACAGAGGTACGGAAGAGTCAACTTCGAGCAGTTCGTAGTTATCATTGTCCAGATACTGCCCTGTGCCCGCGGAAGCCGGGAGGTCGTACAGACGTAATGTACGCAGACGTACGGGGGGAACATAACGATACCGGCTTGACTCTTCAAGCAATGAAGCGTATTCCTGCAGTTTGCGCAGACCGATCTCGTTCAGCCCGGAGTTTTTACCTAAGAATGCCGTGCGTACGTTGTCAACACGGTATAGGTCGCACAAAAGCAGCAACTGCTCCGCATTGGGCAGACTGCCCCCGCACTCCCAGGAAGATACGGCTTTAGACTTAATAGGCTTGCATCTGGCGCTCAGCCACTGCGCCACTTCAATCTGCGACAACCCGGCGCCTTCCCGCAAAGCGCGCAGCGTGATACCGATAGGCTGCAAGTAAACCACCCCTTTCTACGCCTGCGGCGGGTAAATTTGGGATTAGGAATGAGAAGCTAAATGAGATATGAGGTGCGGGGGTGAGCTTGTATAAAGATATGGAATAGACTGCCATGAGTGCAGTATACATTAGATATAATTCATTGTCAAGCATTGATTCTGAAATAATTAGAAATAATGCCTGACAGTCTTATTGTATTGGAGTTGCAATATTCCTAAATCGTTACCGGTCAGAGCGCCCGTTCGGCTCTGTTGGTATAGCCGGTGAGAATCCGTCGCGGTAAGGGTTAGCCACCCGCCGTTGCCTAGATTTTGGAATCAAGGTAGGCAGTTCGCCGCCTGTGAATCTTTTGAACGGAGCAGCGCAACGATGATATTGTGTAATATTTGTTAAATAATGCAGCGCTCTATTAACAATCATAAACAAATAATATATAATTAGCGGCACAATATTTTTAAGGAGGGTTTACCATGTCTCTAATCGGAAAGGAAATCGGCGAGTTTAATGTCCAGGCTTTCGCGGACGGCGAGTTCAAAAGCGTTACCAAAGAGGATGTCTTAGGCAAATGGGGAGTGTTCTTCTTCTATCCTGCGGATTTCACGTTCGTATGCCCCACGGAGCTGGGCGATCTGGCCGACCGGTACAGCAAATTCAAGGAAATCGGATGCGAAATCTATTCTGTCTCCACTGATACGCATTTTGTCCACAAAGCATGGCATGATGCCTCGGACACCATCAAGAAAATCAAGTATGTCATGCTGGCTGACCCCACCCACGCGCTTGCAAAGGATTTTGAGGTTCTTATCCCCGATGCCGGTCTTGCGCTTCGCGGAACATTTATAGTAAATCCCGAAGGCAAAATCGTCGCTTATGAGGTAAACGACCTCGGCATTGGCCGCGACGCGTCTGAGCTGCTCCGTAAGGTTCAGGCGGCGCAGTTCATCGCCGAGCATGGCGACCAAGTCTGCCCCGCCAAATGGAAGCCGGGAGAAAAGACGTTGAAGCCAAGTCTTGACTTAATCGGGAAAATATAAGTATGGATAAGCTTTATGATTTGATCATAATCGGTGCGGGCCCTGCGGGGCTCGCAGCCGCTATATACGCCGGGCGGGCAAAGCTTAGGACGATGGTGATAGAGGGGATGACACCGGGCGGGCAAATCAGCATAACGGCTGAGGTCGTCAACTATCCGGGTATATACCAGACAAGCGGGGCGGCAATAAGCGAAACGATGAAGCGCCAGGCGCTCAACTTCGGAGTCTCTTTTCTTGCCGATGATGCGGTAAAGCTGGATTTAGATAGCGATATCAAGGAAATCCATGTATCAAGCGGCGAGGTTTATCAGGCTGTCAGCATCATAATCGCAACAGGCGCGAAGCCTCGAACGTTAGGGTTTGAGGGCGAAAAGGAATTTACCGGTCATGGTGTCGCATATTGCGCGACATGCGACGGCCAGTTCTTCGCGGGTATGGATATTTTTGTAATCGGCGCGGGGTTCGCGGCTGCTGAAGAGGCTATCTTTTTAACAAGGTTTGCTAAGAAGGTGACAATCATCGCAAGGGAGCCGGAGTTCACATGCTCGAAAACCATAGCCGACAAGGTGCTGCGCAACGATAGCATTGATGTTCATTTCAACACCGAGCTGCTCGCTGTTTCAGGTGAGTCCGTGCCTAAGACAGCCAGATTCATCAACAATGTGACAAAGGAAGAGTGGATACATGAGGTGGAGAACCCTGAGGACACATTCGGCGTTTTCGTGTTTGTCGGGTATGAGCCGATAAGCGGCTTGTTCAAGGACCGCCTAAACATGGATAAATACGGCTATATCATCACAGACGAGGATATGAAAACAAGCATAGAAGGCGTTTACGCCGCCGGAGATATACGCCCCAAGCGGCTGCGGCAGCTGGTGACTGCGGTCAGCGACGGAGCCATAGCCGCGACAAGCATAGAGAGGTTCGTGGATATGAAGAAAGAACAGCTCGGCATTGTCATCGAGCCGCCCCCTGAGGTCGCCGCAAAAGAGGGCATTTATGAGATAGCAAATGAGAGGGTGAGCGGGCAATCGGGGGATAGCGGCAATATGAGAGCAGACAAAGACCTTAGCGGAAATGGGACGGGGGGAAGCGCTATGGAATCGTTTATTGACGATGATATCAAAGAGCAGTTGATTCCGTTGTTTGAAAGATTTGAGAGTTCTGTGAAAATTGCTTTTATTGCATCGGGTGACGATGATTTCTCGAACGAGATGAGGGCATTTGCGGAAGAGTTCAGCGCACTTTCAGACAAAGTTTCTTTACAGGAGTATACGCAGGAAGAAAACCAGCTTAGCATAGAGCGTTTTCCTGCAATGGCAATTCTAAGGGAGGACGGCAGCTTCACGGGCATCACCTATCACGGCATACCCGGAGGACATGAGTTCAACTCATTTGTGTTCGCGCTCTACAATACAGCAGGGCCCGGACAGCAAACCGAGCCTCATATCGTTGATAGGATCAATGAGATTAATGAGCCGGTCAGCATCAACGTATGCGTTTCACTGGCCTGTTCAATGTGCCCTGACGTAGTAATAGCTACCCAGCTCATAGCCTCGCGCAACCCGTATGTGTCGGCAGGCATGTATGACCTATCGCGCTTCCCGGACATCAGAAGGCGCTTTAAGATAATGAGTGTCCCCGCGATGATCATCAACGATAAGAAAGCTGTATTCGGCAAGAAAAACATCAGCCAGATTATAGATGTGCTGCTGGGGGAGTGAGCAGGGAGAGTGAATAACAAAAACTTGACAAAATAAAAGAATATAGTATAAAATCACCATGTTGGAAGTCGTCGGACACAACACTCATTTGACCGGAAGGTTAATAGCCGGATTTCCGGGAAATTAAATTAATTTGCAGTAACCGAAAGGAGCACTAAATCATATGTCACAAGTCCCATACAGGCTATATCTGGCCGAAAAAGACCTCCCCACGCAGTATTACAACCTCCGGGCGGATATGAAAACCAAGCCATCCCCGCTTATCCATCCCGGCACCCGCGAGGCTCTGACGGAAGAAATGCTCGCGCCTATCTTCTGCGGCGAGCTCGTGAAGCATGAGCTGGACAACGAGACGCATTACTTCGATATCCCCGAACAGATTCAGGAATACTACCACTCATTCCGCCCATCGCCGCTATGCCGCGCATATCATTTAGAGCGCATACTGGATACCCCGGCGAAGATTTATTATAAGTTCGAGGGAAACAACACCAGCGGCAGCCACAAACTCACATCGGCGGCGGCGCAGGTTTACTATGCCAAGCAGCAGGGCATTACCGGACTTGCGACAGAGACCGGGGCAGGGCAGTGGGGAACCGCGGTTGCCATGAGCTGCGCTTATTTCGGGCTTGACCTTACGGTCTACATGGTCAGAGGCTCATACGACCAGAAGCCTTTCCGCAGACATGTCATGGAAGCATACGGCGCGGAGGTCATACCCAGCCCCAGCATGACAACCGATATCGGCAGAAAAATACTGGCCGAATATCCCGATACCGTCGGAAGCCTCGGATGCGCCATCAGCGAAGCGGTGGAGAAAGCCGTCAGCGGGCAAAACTACCGCTATGTCCTCGGCTCTGTGCTAAACCATGTGCTGCTCCACACAAGCGTAATCGGCCTGGAAGCGAAAAAGGCTATGGAAATACTGGGCGAATACCCCGATATTATCATTGGCTGCACAGGCGGCGGCTCAAACCTCGGCGGTCTGATTGCGCCGTTTATGCAAGATAAGCTCCTTGGCAAGAAAAACCCATACTTCATTGCCGTTGAGCCGGCATCATGCCCGACACTGACAAGAGGCAGGTATGCATACGACTTCTGCGACACCGGATGCGTCACGCCGCTTGCCAAGATGTATACGCTGGGCTCGCATTTCATGCCGTCGGCCAACCACGCCGGGGGGCTGCGGTTCCACGGTATGTCACCGATTGTTTCCCAACTGTATTCGGAAGGCATTTTCGACAAGGCCATCGCGGTGGAGCAGACCGCTGTTTTCGAAGCCGCTGTGACGTTCGCCAAATCAGAGACTATCCTCCCCGCTCCCGAGTCTGCCCATGCTATCTACGTCGCTATAGAAGAAGCCCTGAAATGCAAAGAATCCGGCGAAGAGAAGACTATTCTGTTCGGACTGTCCGGCACGGGTTATTTCGACCTAAACGCGTATGCGCAGTATTCTGAAAAGACGATGAACGACCATGTCCCGACCGATGAAGAGCTGGAAGCGGCGCTGAGCAGAATACCGGGATAGAATAGATAACTTAGTGATTGAAAACGTGAGTAAGAAACAGGAAATGTTCCGTCACTAAGTTATAATTGAGAATTGAGAAAGGAGAATTGAGAATTAGGACGGGGAACGGCTTTGAGATAATGACATACTTTCTTTATGTAAATCAAGAGGAAACTATATATACTACTACACATTCCTCGTAAGCTAATTCTCCATTCTCAACTCTCAATTCTCAATTGCGCTCCGCAGAGCGCATTAGGAAATAGCTTGGGGGTATGATGATGCTTAATAGGGCATTGTGTGCTGTGTTTGCGGGGGCGCTTATTTTGCTGATGTCAGTCGGTTGCTTGAGTGATGACGGCGCGCTGCCTGATGGTTTTGCGTTTTCGTCATACAAAGAGATACCCGGGGTGAGCGATGCCGACATAGCGGAAATCGAAGCACTAAAGCAAAGCTATGGCTCTTTCTCATACGGGATGCTCAACAGCACAGAGGCATTTCTTGGAGCGGACGGAGAGGTAAGGGGTTATTCCGCATTGATGTGCGGCTGGCTGTCAGAGCTGTTCGGGATAGAGTTCAGGGTCGAGCTGCATACATGGAATACCTTGTTTGAAGGTCTTGAAAGCGGGGATATTGACTTCGCAGGAGACCTGACCGCGAGCGAGGATAGACTAAAAACTTTTTATATGACCGATGCCATCTCAGAACGCCTGATTGATTACTTTGTCTTAGAGGGCAGCCGCCCATTATCTGAAATCGCCGCTTCCAGGCCGCTGAGGTATGCCTTTACAGAAGGTACGACGACTGTTGAATATGTAGAATCCTCGCATGACAGCAGGGTGCCATATGAGATTATTTTTGTACGGAACCTTGACCATGCATATGAGCTACTCAAAAGCGGTGAAGTAGATGCTTTTTTCACGGAAGATACCGCAAAGGCCGCGTTTGATGTTTACGGCGATGTTGTGGGGAGGCATTACTTCCCGCCGATATTCAGCCACGTTTCCATGGCGACCCGGAATCCTGAGCTCCGGGCGATTATTGATGTTGTGCAAAAAGCCCTCCAAAACGGAGGAAATGAGCTACTACTGGAAATGTATGCCATCGGCTACCATGAGTATCAGAAAAATTCCTTTCTAAGTATGCTGACACCTGAGGAACTCGAATACATTGAATTAAACCCCGTTATACCGTATGTGACTCAGTACAATAATTACCCCATGAGTTTCTATAATGAAAGCGACAGGCAGTGGCAGGGTATCGCTTTTGGTTTACTGCATGAAATTGAGAATCTCACAGGGCTTACATTCAAACTTGCGCATGGCGATGAGTTTATAGCATGGCCCAGCCTTCTGAATATCGTGACGAGGGGGGATGCGGCGTTTGTAACGGAACTGATACGCACAGAGGATAGGATAGGGTTATTTATTTACCCTGATACAACCCTTGCTTCCGAATATCTAACCCTTGTCTCGGAAGAGAGCTTCCGCGCTGTAAGGCTCAACGAGGTCAAAAACTTCACTGTCGGCGTAGTCAGGAACACCGCTCAGACCCAGGCGTTCTACAGATGGTTTCCGGGTCATGAAAAAATCGTTGAGTATGACGATACAAGGGAAGCATTATTAGGCATGAGAAGGGGAGAGGTAGAACTGGTCATGTCGAGCACCAGCAATCTGCTTGTAATGACGAACTATCTTGAGCTTACCGGGTTTAAGGCGAACATAATTTTCCATGACACGCTCCAGGAAGCATCTTTCGGGCTTAATGTGGAGCAGATACCGCTTCGTACGATTTTTGATAAAGCGCTTAGCCTTATAGATATAACAGCGATACAGGATGAATGGAAGAACAGGACATTCGATCACCGCTACCAGCTTATGCAGGCGCAAAGGCCGTGGATGATCGGCGCGATGATTTCGCTGGTTTTGACGCTGGGGGTACTCGCCGTTGTATATATCAGAACAAGGGCGAAAAATAGGGCCGTCATGCTTGCGCAAAAAGAGGCGGAGCGGTCGAGCGCGAGACTAAAGGCGATTATGCAAAACCTCCCGGGCATGGTGTTCCAGCATCTCTACAACCCGCCGGAGTATACATATATGTTTGTCAGCCAGGGGTGCGAGGAGCTTACGGGGTATACAATAGATGACTTCATGGGGGAAAACGCCGTAAGGTTCTTCGACATGGTTCATCCCGATGATATTGCCGCAATCGAGAAACTGAGCGCCGAAACGCTTGCTCATGGGCTGCCTTATGAGACCGAGTTTAGGATTAAAACTAGAGACGGCGCCGAGAAAGTCATATGGGAGCGCAGCCATGTCATTGAGCAAAACCCGGATGGAACGCCCTACTTGGTTGAGGGTTATCATACGGACGTCACCGCGCGCAGGCAGCTTGAAGCTGCGGAGCTTGCCAGCCGCGCCAAGTCATCATTTTTAGCGACCATGAGCCATGAAATCCGCACCCCGATAAACAGCATCATGGGCTTCGCGGAGCTTGCGCTTGACAGCGGGAACCCATCGCAGATAAAAGATTACTTGAGTAAAATCGCGGACAGCACGGCATGGCTGCTGAGAATAATTAATGATATTCTTGATATTTCCAAAATAGAAGCCGGCAGAATGGAGCTTGAGCAGGTGCCGTTCAGTCTGCATGAGGTGTTCACGCGGTGCCAGTCCGTAATTCTGCCGCCTGTAAAGGAAAAGGGCCTAGACCTGCGGGTCTATGCCGAGCCCATTGTAGGCAAGAAGCTCGTGGGGGACCCGGTCAGGTTATATCAGATGCTGATGAATCTGTTATCGAACGCCGTGAAGTTCACAAACGAGGGTGTCGTGAAGTTCTCAGCCTTGGTACGCGAGGAATACGATGATAAAGCGCTGATTTATTTCGAGGTACAGGACAGCGGCATAGGTATGAGCGCGGAGCAGCTCGATAGGGTGTTTGACCCATTCACACAGGCGGATTCCAGCACGACGCGAAACTACGGCGGCACAGGTCTTGGGCTTGCTATAGTTAAGAGCATTGTGGAGCATATGGGCGGGATGCTGCGGGTTGACAGCGCTCCGGGCTCCGGCACCACGTTCGGTTTTGAGATTATGTTTGATGTAGTGGAGACAAGCGAGGATACAATGCACCGTGAGGATATGTCGTTTGTAGAAAAACCGCATTTCGACGCTTTAGTGCTGGTTTGCGACGATAACCCGATGAATCAGGAAGTCATATGCGAGCATCTGCTTCGTGTGGGGGTCCAGAGAGCAGTGGCGTCCAACGGACACGATGGTTTGTCGATG
>Ga0099364_10001404_pt1 | contig 39983 bp, 63 predicted proteins | sample TergutTh196P3_FD_73070 | JGI IMG/M metagenome (GOLD analysis project Ga0099364, IMG submission 73070) | Microcerotermes parvus P3 segment gut microbial communities from Pointe-Noire, Republic of the Congo - Th196 P3 | ecosystem: Host-associated > Arthropoda: Insects > Digestive system > Gut ... | reverse complement strand
ATCACAAATCTCTCTAATGACCATTTCAGTATCCTCAAAGCTCAACTCCCGGAACAAATGGGTGGCACAGGTCCTACTGAAAAAATGGGGACTATGCTTTAAAAGTCTCTCTCGAGATGTTTCCATGCCTGCAAGCACGAAAGTGGCAAGTGATTGATCCGCCATGTCTCTGATACTCTCAAGTATCTTTTCGTTATTGAAAGCGTAATCAAGTTCATCGATTAGGATAGTTATGTTTTGGTCTCTTTGCAGTATATCCAGAATCTGATTATAAATCTCATTTTGAGTGCCTTTGACTTGATAATATGGCATTGTTTTGTGAAGCAATCTGGTGAGCAGTTCTCTCAGAAAATCCTTTGTAGTTATGTTAACTTCCAGCCTTAGATAAATAAATCCATTTTCCATAGCTGTCTTGGTCATCCATCGTGTTTTGCCCAAGCCGGGCTTACCATAAAATAAGCCGATTCCGACTATTTCAGTTCTGGTGCGTTCAAGCAAGTTTTTGAGAACTCGATTTGCACCCTTGACATTTTCTATTTCTATCAATTGTTTAGTTTTCATGTGTTACCTTCCTTATTCACCGAATAAACCTGCAATCTCATCTTTCAGATTATCGATGAGTTCTTGGTCGATATCGGTTGTGTCTTTATTTGATACATTGCACTCAACAGCATGAGTGCCATCGTTAATCTCATCTATCTCTTCATATTCACCAGTTATGGCATCAAGAGCCTCTTCAAAGCTCAGATATTTTGTGTCCTCAGCTTCTTTGGTATTTGATAGAGGCAGTAATTCCTTACTCAAAAGTTTCAGCATTTTCTCTGTTTTCATAGCACCGGCAACATCAGAAAGTGCCAGATAGTAAAGTTTTCCTATTTTGGCTCGTCTATTGTTTTCGATAAGTGCTGTCAAATCATCTCCGCTTTGAAGCCCCGGATCGATTGCGATTGCTTTCTCTGGGTGTATCTGCCCCTTTTCATTGCAGACGGTAATCTCATATAGGTTCTTTTCGTCATAGTAGATGCCGACTTTTTGTCCAATCATACTGGCGAAACTCGGATGCCAATACAACACCCCATTTTTTTCAATCATGCTTCGTTGAACAGTCCTCATCTCTATATATGGATAAAGCATTTTGCTGAGTAGCTCTGTTTTATTGGGAATGATATGCTCAACTTGAGTATAAGCCTGAAGCGGTGAAAGTTGCTCTTGTTCTATCGTAACCAACGATGCTCTGGGTTTGTTATTCCAATACTCCACATACTTATCCAACTTCTCGGTGAACTCATCCCAAGTAGGAAATTTTTTACCAAATTTCCGCACTAACGTTTTACTATCCATGTTCTTATACATCTCAGGGCGACTCTCAGGATTGTTTCCACACCAACTCAAGAAGCTCTTTTCAAAAGCAGAAATGCCATATCGCCAGAAGGGCTCTATTGATTTGCTTTCAGGATTACCGGGTATCGTAAAATGACATTCTATTCCCAGATTCATATACAAACCCTTATCTCCAGACTCCAACATTCGCTTGGCGATTTTCTCATCTGTGGTAAGTCTGCGTTTGCCTATAGCCTCATTATAAAACACCCAAGGAGCATAATCCACGTTCTTATAAGCAGTGCCATTATCGACCCTGATTTTCTGTGGAGTTCCAAATCTGCTGATGGCATCCATCAGGCTATTTTTTACTGCACCTTTATTTTCTGTTAAGCAGGCTCTATATCCGACAATCGTTCCTGTAGCTACGTCAATCCAGAAAATTATCACAGGTAAAGACCGCTAAATAGTTTGATAAAATACGAAAGAAAGTTTGAATATCTCGGTATTATTGGTAGTGTTTAATTAATTGATATGTATATATATAAATCATATTTTAAGATGGATAATTATAGGAATAAAACAACAATAAAAACAACAAATAAAAAAGCCCCATTTCTGGGGCTTGTAGAATTTCTGCTGTTTTGCATGTCTATATCAACCTTCTTTTTGTGGTAACTTTTCTTGTCGATAATAAATAGTCTTGTAATTGTTTTTCTGTGAACAAGTATTTACCAAAAGGCATAATAGGTCTAATTTTGCCAGATTTTATTTTCCTTCGTAATGTATGAACTGTAGTGTGGCAAAATTCTGCTGCTTTGTTTATGTCGATATATTCTGTTTTAGAATTCATTTTTTACTCCCTAACTCGTTTCGTGTAAATGGCTCGTGACCTGCTTTAAACCCTGTGAATTTACCATCACCATCGTGAAGAAGTTCATCGATATTGCCATCGCTGTCTTTGTAAAATACTCTCTGATGTAAAGTCTCGTCAAAATTGGCAGTCAGTATTTCTATAACATCCTCTGCATCGTTTGTGACGGTCAAATTTTTACTATGATCACCAACATCAATAATATAGACGTAGTCTTTTGTGACCTTTTCCACTTTGAACACTGCGTGTGTATTCGTTTTCATTCTTTAACCTCTCTATTTCTGTTCTTTAAAGTTATCGTCATTTTTCTGCCTCAGCTTTAATCATTTGAACTAGCCATCGCCATAGCCATTGCCAAAGCCATAGCCATTGCCAAAGCCATCGCCATAGCCATAGCCAGAGCCATCGCCATTGCCAAAGCCATCGCCATTGCCATAGCCATCGCCATTGCCAAAGCCATAGCCATTGCCAAAGCCATCGCCATTGCCATAGCCATCGCCATTGCCATAGCCATCGCCATTGCCAAAGCCATCGCCATAGCCATTGCCAAAGCCATAGCCATTGCCAAAGCCATTGCCAAAGCCAGAGCCATCTGTTTTTATTGTTTCCATATTTTAACCCCTTGTATTGATTTCATCGCCTGCTCGGAACATTCGATTATTTCGATTGCCTCTGTTACTGTTACTTTGTCCATCGGTTCAGGGAATTTACAATTTTCTGGTTTTGATGTTCCAGACATTGCTAGCTGTGATAAACTTGCAGCTCCTTCCCAATACCATATGCGGCGTGCATCTCTGATGACGGCTTCTTTGCCTTCTCTGCTTTCGACATATCCAGCAAATACGCCCGCCGAATAAGTTCTGACGATACAATATTTCATGCCGTCTCTTTCTACTGTTTCGTGTTTTGGCACATAAACTATGTCGTTGATTATTACTTCTTTTGTTTCCATGATATTTTCTCCTATATCTTTATTTTTTGTTTTCATTGCGTCTCCTAGACTGGTAATTCTTCAGCCATTTTTATGACTTGTATAATTGCTTTTATATATCCAGACCAATAGTCAATCTCTGAATAACAAGTTACTTTCTCGCTTCTTTGAGCTTCATTTAGTTTGTCTATCGCTTGTTTCTTTAGTTTGAGTAATTCGTCTTTCATTTTTGCTCCTTTGAGAAATCCAATATAAGAGCTATAATTTTTCTATAATGCTTTTCAATAGTTGCATTAAACTCAATTGGGGCTATACTATCACATTCCGAATAGATTGATTTAAAACCATCTGGCTCGTATCTATTCAAATAGACGCATACTCTATACTCGTTTTTATTCTTGGTCTTTTTTGACATGATTGTCAGTAGAATTTTTGTGTCCTCGTGAATGAATTTCATTCTATCTGTGTCTCCTATTTGCATTGACATTATAGATGAAAATGCTTTTGCAATGTATTCACGCTGTTTCTGTGTCATCTTTGCTCCTTTCAAACGGAAACTCTTGTATCAGCTCGTCTCCCCAGATTTCTTTTAGGTTGTTTTTCATGAATAGGGGAATTTTCTTTCGTTTACAAACATCAACAATGTCTTCTATCCATTCCCTTTCTGGAATGACCTTGTCTTTTCTATTGCCTGTTTCTGCGCCGATTATTATCCAGTTCATTTTATTAGGATAAAACTCCTTATATTCTTCTTGCAACGGTTCTAAGGAGACAAATTTCTTGACAGGTGGATTAAAGGTTAAAATAACATCATTGTGTGGTTTTGTCTCAGTGTGTCCAAACCACATATTACAATTTTTGTCGCCTCTTATTACCCTATATTTGTCTGGAATTACTTTGTCATATCTTTTTGGGTTTTTCGTCAGAAAGAAATACCTGTGCTGCGGTGCTTGCTCGCATGCTTCGAAGACTTGCTGAATCCACTCATCTGGGACTTCATTGTGAAATAAATCTCCCATGCTTTGCACAAATATATTTCTTGGTTTTTTCCATTTGGATAAAACATCGAGGACTTCAAAATGGGTATGTGGTTCTTTAAAACTGTGACATTTTTCACATTTAACCATTTTTCTTTTTGCTAATTTGTAAGCATAGCAATATGGACATGGCTTTGGATTGTCCTTTGTTCCACCAACACCAAAACACCAATGCCCCAAAGGGTTTATTGTCTCATCGCACCATTCTATTTTTGTTGGCATAATATCTCCTTATTTTTTTGTTTTCTTGGTGCATGAAATGGTGCGTAAACTCGTTCTCTGCCTTTATTGTCGTATTTATTAAATCTTATACCGCATCCACACTTACACTCAATTATTTCATTGTCAATATGTAGCAATGGTCTATGTAAATGGTTGTGTTCATTATAGTTCATAACCATTAAGTTCTCTAAGCGATTGTCGTCTTTAATGCCGTTTATGTGATGAACAACTTCAGATTTTTTCAGAGGTCTACCAATTGCATCTTGTATTATTTGACGGTGTTCTTGTATTTTCTTGTTAGTTCCTGGAATCGATAACCATTTATAGCCTCGCTTGCAATAGTGTCCTTTGCTAATTTTATGCCCCTTAGCAAATCTCATTTTCCTGCCACGCTTGTCATGGCTTATAATAAGCTTTCTACAACCACATAAACACTCTACCATCTTTCTTTCAATTTTAGTTTTGTTCATTTTGCCTCCTCTTGCTTATATAGACAAGCATAAACTCCTTCATATCCATGAACATCATAATAGTATTCACATCTTTTATAAGGTATATGTTTACCTGTTACTTCATCTACATATAAACCCATTCTTCCCGAATCTTTAAAATGCATACATTTATCATATTGCTTATTAGCCTCGCAAGTAGTTTTATATGGAAAAGGTTTTCCGTAATATTCTTTACTGTCGCTCATTTAAAATTTCCTTCAGAACTTTGTAAAATTCTCTTTTATTTCTGGTCATATATCTTTTGTTTTCTTTCCATCTGATTTGATAGTAGGACTGGGTGCAGGGTATAATATCATCAACAATAATATCATGTTTTGTCCATTGTGTGACACGATTGTGACCTAATTCTTTAACCCCTGTAAATCCCATCTTATGCAAGATTGTTTCGTCTTTCATGGTAATCATTCTTTACCTCTCAATCAAACCAAATCCGCAGGAATCCGTGTGAGATAAATACTTCATCAGCATTCAACCATAGTCTCTCGTCTCCGTTGTGTTGTGCGTTTCGTAGGTCGAAATAAAACTCATCTATAGAGTCAAAATCCCCATCAACATATGACATATAAACATTTTCGACACCAAAATAATTTACCCAGCTCTGAACTTCACCGAATGTTAAATCGCTGTTACCTTTTACAATCATTTTGTGTCCAAATGTCATACCCTTTCTTTCTGCATATTTCTCAAATGCTTCCATAAATTCGTTCATAGTTTCAAATGCGTAGCAGTTTTCATTTAGGTATAATGGTTTCATATTACAACTCCTTTTTGTTGAATACACACTTTGCAAGTCTTGTTTGTTGCCATTAACATTTTGCAATCGTTTTTGTTTGGTTTAATGCAAATTTCTATTCCATTTACATCAACAGATAGTATTTCCTGACACCATGTATCTACGCGGTAAGTATAGCCCCTATCGTCATTATTCGAATCATCTATTCGCTGAGCTATATGCCACATATCATCATCTGAATCAAATATCCAGAGTATTGTCCTATTAGTTTTCATCTTTGGTCTCCTTTACCAGCTCTGGGTGCTGGTAGATGTTGCCGATTATTTCCCATTGGTCTTTATCAGGAAAACCTGTTACAATCTTTCCGTCACTTCTGTATCTAAAACGACACTCCCAGCCGAAATAATCAAATTCTACCGAAACTATAAATATTACAGGATTACTGTCTCTGTGTTTTACGATATCCCCCTCGTAAATCAGCTGTCCGTTTTTGTCTTTGAGACCTGTGCATTGTATCAAAACCAAATTTTCATCATCAAGCATGTATTCTTGGCTGTTACTAAAGTTAATATACATTCCCATATCTTCAACTTTTTCGTAACAAACTATTCTATAAAAATCTATAAATGCTGCTTGATACATTACTTTTTTTTCTTTATCAAATGCTCTCATACTAAACCTGTCGTTCATTCTGCCTCCTGTGGTTTCTCTATCCTTTCAAAAGTGATGACTGCTACAAATGGGTCTTCGTCCCAGCTGAAGCCTTTCTTTTCGTATAGGCTGTCCCATAATTCACCGAACCAATCTGTGCATAAATCACATGCTATGCATATATCACATATAACTTCTGAGCATTCGTCATTATGATACCCCTCTTTTCTTATGTCGGAAGTCGATATCTCGTGCAGTTTTTCCACCCTGACATCAGTCACTTTTAGAAATATCCTTGCTGCTTCTTTGGGCATGTAGCGGGAGGAATGCCACCGAAATTTCTTTATATCTTCAGGGTAGTCGGCTTTATATCCATATTCAATATCTCTACTGGCTGGATAAAAATGGCAGTATGCCTCTTTCACATACAGGATGTCGCCTGTTTGGTATGGTAATCTCACAACAGGGTAATCATCATCATCTCCATATTTGTCTCTATATGAACAATAGATAAATATGGCATAATTTCCTTTGATATTTTTTGGTATTGACACACCTGTTTTGGGACAATAATTTTCAATAGATGGATTTTCAGATATTCTATCGAACCTGTAATCATCTTGGTCAATTTTTATCACCCTCCTCGTCTGCGTTTTTCTGCCATCGAGTATAGCCTTGACCATCTCTGTATTAAAATGGATTGGTTTCATTTGTTTACCTCTTCCTTAAAAATGATTTTCGAGATAATGTCGATGATAGATTCTCTTATGTCTTGCTGGTTAATTTTGTTTATCAAAGCATCAACTCTTTCTGATAATAAATCACGCTTGCTTTGAACTATTTCATCCAACAGTTTACCGCCTGGTGTATCTCTGCCAATCACCTCAAATGTATATAGATCTTTTATGATTTTTTCAGTTCTACTAGTTAATAAATCCTTGAATTCATTTGCAGCCATTTCTGTAGCTATATCTCTGATAGTTTGTCTCACTATATCCTTGTAGTCATTATCAATCATCTCAATGACTTTTTTCCTGACAATCTCTTTGAGTGTGTCTTCGACTTTTTCTCTGACCATCTCGCTCATCGAGACGAATACATCATCTGTATCTAACTGATACCTTGTTTCATCTAACAATTCATCATTTCTATCTACTAATTGTATTTTTAGTGTTTCCATTATTCCACCTCGTAGTCCACTGTTTCAAATGGCATGTCAATGATGTCGATTTCGCCTGAGTCGTGCTGCTCGTAGTGTTTTGGAGCTTCGTTTAGAGCTTGAATTAGTTTTGGATTTAGTGGCATTCCATCTAAGACTTCATCCAAAACGGATTTTTTTATCATTTCAAGCTGGTTCTTTTTTTCGTGCCAAACATTTTTTTCGTTGTTTGTCTCTTTCATTTTTCTGTATGCGTCTGAATACTTCTGGGCATGTGCCATAGCTTTTGGAACTGACCAAACTCTAAATTTTGGAGTTCCCCCAATCATTTTTGCATAAGCATAATAGTAGATGACCTTTTTTCCAGTGTTGTCGTAAGCGGGTTTGTGGTAGAGTTTTGGATTGTAACCATATTCAAAGTAAAACTCATCATTTTCGTAAACTTCCATGACATCACAATGGTCTGCGTTTTGTGAATTGTGAAAAAGACTTATAGCCCCTTTGTATCCTAACTGAAAGTTTGCTTTCCAAACTCCATTTTCTTTGCGTGGAATAATCCAACAGTGCCCTAATCCGTTGCATGGTTCGAGTCCTACTTCAGCAGCCCTTAGAAAAGAAATTATAACGGAATCAGCTGTGCATTTTTGCAACATGGGGTTTTGTCTAACAATAGCCTCAGCTCTGCGGATAAATCTCTTTGCAGGCAAATGCTCTGGTAAAATCAGTTCATAAGATTTTTCCTGCTCTCTAATTCTTTGATAGATGTCTTTTTGTTCTGTTTTTGCTGGTAGATTTTTATTGCCGACTGGAATATCGGCTGTACGGTTTTCTATTTTGTTTAGTAAAGTGTCGTTGTTTGTCATTTTATGCTCCTTTTTTATTTGTGAAATGTGTGTCAGATGTAATGTCAGTGTGGATGTCAGCTTTAAATTTTAGTTCATTTACGAGGAAAGGTCTGGCACCTGGTTTTTCTACGCAGTATTCGTTGTATAAATCTGGATGGTCTTCTTTGAACCTTTTTGAATCGAAAGATTGTGAAGGTTTATTGTTTTTCCATGAGACGGCGTGTTGGTTTGTGTAAAGCTTTTCATTGTCACCCATAACTTGCTTGACTGTGTTGTGTATGAATTTTCGTTCATCATCAATTAATTTTGCTTGACATTTTAACTCAATTTCTTTTTTTAACATTTCATCAACGTTTGGGAGGAGATTGTAAATCTCTTGTTCGCTGATGAAACTATCTGGTGTCGCCTGTGGATATAGTTCTTTTAGAGTTTCTGTACAAATCTCTGAACAATCCGCAGGTGGCATTTTTTTTGTTTCTACGAAATTCCAGAACCATAGGGCTTTTGCGATAATGGCTGCTTCTATTCTCTGTTCTCTTTCTACTCTTTCTATGACGAAGGCTTTGTTTCCAAATTTGCAGGCGATGTAGCCGTAATCATAGTTTCCCAATAGGATGTAAAGGTGAACCTGAAGCATGTATCTGTCCGGGATGCCGTTTTTTGACCACTGGGACTTTGCGTATTCGTTTGCAGTTTTGCATTCGAGGACGAACCTTTTGCCTTCTGCGTCTATACCCTCTCTGTCGATGTGTCCTACTAAAAATTTGTGGATATAGTGTGTAAAAGGCTCTTCTCTTTTAAAGACTTTGAGTCCTGTTTCCAGTGTAAATCTTTTGGCAACTGAAGGTTCGTCCTCGACACCCCAGTATGCAGACTCTGAAAAGTTTTCTTTGTCGGTGATGTCGGTGATGTTTGGTCTCTGTCTAATTCCGATTTTTTCCTGCCATAACTCGATGGCAGAGCAGTACGGGTTGAACCCAAAAATAGTTCCGATGTCAGACGCACCGAGAAATTTTGTTCTGTCAATTGTTGTTTCCATTTAGTGACTCCTTTATTTGTGTAATTTCTTTTTTTGTTTCATTTGCGAAGTCGATCATTTGATTTCCTATCGACTCTAATTGTTCACAGACTCTTTTAACATAGTCAATTTGTTGTTCCATTTTTATCCTCCTTTGATTCTGTTTCGGAACGAACTTGTTCGTTCCCTACGGTTTTGTTTTTTTTGTTGCGTGTTTTTTTTGATTGTTTGTGGCTTTGAACGATTTCGTCCACTTTAAGTTCAACCCACTCTGGGAGATGAACTTCTCCGATGTGGTCGATCATGGTGTGTGCTGCAGAATTGTCAGCATTTACTTCAGGTGCGTCATCATCGATAAAGAACTCTTCGGCAGTCATATCAATGGGGATATTTTCCCAGCAGACCTCAAGCCTTTCGGAAATCTTTTCGATTTCAGCTGTGAGCTGTTTGATGGTTTCTTTGTCTTCAGCATGTCTGATGGCAAAAGATTCGTTTTCAATTAATAAGCTTTCAGTAAAATCCCGAGCTGTCATAAACTGGTCTTCTTTCTTTCTCAGTTTTATTATGAACGAATCTCTTTGATCGCTTAATTTCCTATTTTCTATGGTTTTCTTTATGAGAACCACTAGTCCTATGATAAGTGAAACAGTCAATGTTCCAATGGTGATGTGATATTCAATCATCCTGAGACTCCCTTTAATATAGAGTTTTCATGTTTTGATTTAGCAGTAGATATTCATCATCGTTTAGCTCTAAAAACTGCTGGTTTGTTTTGTTTATCTGGTCAATAAGGTTAAAAACTAACTCGTCCATTTGTTCAAACGTGTGTTCATACCTTCTAATAGTCTCTTTGTGCTCTGCGATGATTTCCTTTTGGACACTGAGTAGATTGTGGTAATAAGTGAAGTTTAGTAAAACTACAACAATGGCAAGGAAAATGACGAGGATAGAAATTTGTGATGATTTCATTTGTCCCCCTTTTTTTCATTTAAAAACTCTGCATACTGTCTCTCTTTGAACTTTAGCCTGTCGGTAAGTTCGGGGTTATAACCACCCGTAGTGGTCTGTCTGCGACCATCAGAATCATACAATCTGCTGTTTATGATCTGGTCTGTTTCTCTGGTGTGGTATAGTGGGTCTTTCATGTCGCTTCCTCCAGTGTCTGCTCGTCTACAATGGAACATAGAATGTCCCAAATCTTTGTTTCTGTCTCTCTGGGTGGCTTGTATTTTCCGTTTTCTATCTTGTATAGATAGTTTACGGATATGCCAGCCTTGCTCGCTAAAACCTTTTGCGGGATTCCAAACGAATTCCTCTTTGCCTTGATCCTTGTCCGCATAAAAATGCCTCCTTTTTTTTTATATTCTTTGGCTCTGAAATCGAAAAATCATTACCAGAACCTTGAAAAATAAATTCAATGTTTCGAGAATAAAATCAGTCATTCCCGAAACCCTGAAAAACCGCTTGACAAAAAAGATTAAAGTAAATCTAATGTCACACGATAATTCAGTAAAGTCTGAATGATATATTAAGTATAACTGGAATTTCAGAAAATGTTACAAAAAAAATCAGAAATTCTGAAAATAATTTTTAGGGGGAATGTAAATGCGTATAGGACATAGAGTTGCGGAAATAAGAAAAAGTGTAAATATGAAGCAAAATAAGTTTGCAGAGTCCATAGGTTTGAAAACATCAAATTTAAATCAGATAGAAAATGGAAAGTATAACCCTACACTTGAAACTATCGTTATGATTTGTGAAACATATGGAGTTAGTGCCGATTTTTTAATTTTTGGGAAAAAAGAAAAAAAAGGACATAGTGTTGAGCAAATTATTACTAATAGTGATAATAGCAACATAAATAATAATAGTGGAGAGATTATTAAAATGTTGATATCTGAAAATGCTAAGATGAAAGATGAGCAAATAAGACTTCAAAATAAAATAATCGAAATATTGGAAACAAAAAAGAAATAATAAATGGATAACGATAAATAAGGAGTGTAAATGACAGCAGGACAAAGAATTAGGGAATTACGAAAAAATAAAAAAATGTCAGGGACAGATCTTGCAGAGCAAATAAAAACTACAGCAGCTACAATATCTCAGATAGAGAATGGAAGAAACATGCCATCGGCAGATATGCTAATAAGAATGTCTGATTGTTTGGAAACAAGTATTGACTACATACTTAAAGGAAAATCAGACGAAGTGCGGATATTTCAAAAGGGCGTTTTGATAGGAAATAACAGTACAAATGAGTATACAGAAAATTCTAATGAGATTTTAATTCATTTGATAAACACAAAAGATGATGTTATCCTCGCAAAAGATGAACAAATTAAATTACAGAATAAAATAATCGAGATGCTGGAGAGGAAATAAATAATGGAAAATGAAACAAAAAAATTTAAATATTATTTAGGTAATAATATAATTGAGAATAATAGAAGTAGTTATAATGATTATGAAGCACGTTTTTTCTTATTTTTCGCTAAAGAAGTTGAATCACTTTTTAATAAAATGGACTGGTCAGGTGTATTACTTGGCTGGCCAGTGGTAAGAAACGAGCCAAGGATGGGTGCTGACTGTATATTGTTAACAGAGTACATAGTTATTATTTTTGAATTTAAAAATTATGAAGGTATAATAGAACTTCCAAATGAACCTGAATTTGAAAGTGCTACATGGTATTCATCTTACAATGAAATAAAGCCTGTTTCTGGTGGATATAGCAAAAATCCTTTTGAACAATTAGATAAAAAAAGAAATTATTTATCAAAATCAATAGGTGTAGAATGCTATGAACGCATTAAAACATTTGTAATCTTTCAACATGAAATACAAATTAAAGGAGAAATACCTAATAAACATAAAGAATATTTTGAAATATGTGATTTTAGTAATTTTATAGAAAAAATTAAGAATAAAATTAATAGACATAAAGAAATATATTTTGAAAACAGAATAAATATAAATGATTTATTCACACATTTTGATGCAGGTCAACTCCAAGGAGGTAAAATTAAGATCAATCGATATCCAACTGGAACACCTGAAAGACAACCACCAACATGTAATCCAACAGTTAACGTAAAATTACCTGAAGAACCAATAATAAATAAACCTCCAAAAAAACCTATAAAAAAAAATATTTATCTTGGTACAATATCTTTGATCTTCATAATTGTAAGTGTATTCTTGATTATGCAACGAAATGTACCAGATATAATGCCTGTAGTGTATATCACAATGACAGGTCGAACCTACCATCTCGACAGCTGTAGGCACTTAAGTGATAGTAAAATAGCAATTAATCTTTACAATGTTGTAGCAGAAAGATTTAGAGCATGTGTAGAATGTGAACCGCCTGAAATTGGTGTGCCTAAAGAAGAAGTTTTAGTTTATAGAACGCCAACTGGTAGAGCGTATCATCGTAGAAATTGCACATCATCTGGAAACAATACAACACGAATACTACTCACAGAAGCAGAAAGAGCAAGATTGACACCATGTCGAACATGCAATCCACCAACAGATTAAAGTTTATAAATAACTCCCCAACCCCCTGAAAAAAAGCTTGACAAAAAGGATGTGTTGAAAAAATTGGTTATAAGAGAGTATAAAAAGATATAAATAAATATAAAGATAAAGGAGCTATTAAATGAAAGTCAAGATAGATAAAGAAATAGACTATGGTCATGGTATCACTCAGCGTGATTTGGATGAGTATAACAACCGACCAAAGTATTTACACAATGAAAAAATAAGACCAGATGGACAATCATTATCAGAATGGCTTACAGAAGTGCCGTTTATGGATGGTTGTACAGAAGAAGAAAAAAAAGAATTTATAGAAACAGTAAAAACGGCATCAGGATTTTATGACTATTATGAATAAAGCAACTAATCCAGCGGATTTTCCTATTTATGAAAACCTAAAAAAAGAGGAATTTAAAAATGTTCTTGATGATTTTATAAACCTATTAAAAAAAACTACTTTTTGCGATTGGAAGTTTATAGGAAAGGACGATAAATTGATTATTGAGATTATCAATTTAATTCAAAAGAGACGAGTTTATTTCCATGTATTCCACGAAAAACAGATGGGTGAGCTTAATGAAATATCATTGGTATGTTTTTGGATATTAAAACTACGACCATTTTTTTATAAAAAAAATCCAAGAATAAACATCAATTTAACTTTGTCTATCACACTCTTTAAACAATTTATTGAAAGAATGGCAAAAATAAAAGGGAAAAAAATTGACTTCCCTACAAATCATTTATTACATGCATTCAAATACCGCGACCTGTCGAAGGAAGCCATCATGGCGATAGCCGAAAGCCTGATTTGTTAGTGGTAAAAAAACAATAAGGAAATAAAGATGTCTGATAGTTTGTATGTTTACACGGCTGATTTGGTAGCACAGCAAAACAAAAAGCCCACTATTCCACCAACAAATCCACCTAACAATGTTATAAACCAAATATCCATCTATACCTCACAAAAATATTTTATTTTGTTCCATAATTTATAACTGGTGAAATATGTCAAGGGAAAATTTAATGTAATCTAAATTATTTTCAGAAATTCTTAATTTTTTTCTTGACAAAATTAGCGTATTAAAAATAATGACCCCGATAGTGAAAATTATCGGGGTTTTTTGCATAGTAAAGGGGCTCTCTGGTGCGTGAATGCGGACAGGCAGAAGCTTTAACAAAAATATTGCGGTTCTATTGTCAAGAGAAACCCTCTCTATTTTTGCGAGATGAGAGATCCGGATATATATATAGATGTGAAATTTTGCAGGCAACTAAGAACTAAAAAACAAAAAAAACCGAATTGGATATTAGTGATCTGTTGTCTGCATTGAGAAGTTTATAAAAATGCTCAAGCATGTTAAAATGGGTTATTCTCGTTTTGTAGAGGGAGGCAGGTCCCATCATCCTCCTTCCTCCCTTGAGTTTTTTTTAAAAAGAATAAGAGATAATAAATAAAAAAATATAAAGGATGATGAATTATGGGTAAAGAACAAAAAGCATTAGGCACACTATTTTACACCTACAAAGTAGGCATATTTGATGACTATCGTATCGATATGCTGCGGGAGAAATTTGGCAATGATGGCTGGGCATTTTACAGCTATATGATCGACCAAATATTTAAGACGAACAATTATGAATTTGATTTCACAATAGAAAACCAAAACTCAATCGTGAATTATTTAAGCAAAAAAATCTGTATCACCGCAGAGCAGTATCTTGAGATTTTAAAATATTGTCTGGATATGGGTTTGTTTGATAAAGACGAGTATGAAGAAAGAAAAGTTTTGACGAGTGAAGAGGTGAGAAGACAGGAAGAGAGAATCAACGAAAATCGAGAGTATGAGAGAAAGAGAAAACAGGATTATAGACAAAAAAACAAAAATGTCCCGAAGTGTCCCGAGATGTCCCGAAGTGTCCCTGAGACAAAAAATGAATGTCCCGAAGTGTCCCAAGTTTGTCCCAATGAATGTCCCGAAGTGTCCCAAGTTTGTCCCAATGATGTCCCGACCATGTCCCACGATGTCCCGAGATGTCCCGACTATACTATACTATACAATACAAAACAAAACAATACAAAACAACATCATCATCTACCTCCAGATAAAATTGGTGACATGCGAAAAATTTCGTTTGATGAGGCTGTGGAAAATTTGAGATCTAAAACAGAGCTTTCAGGATTGAAGCTATTCAACGAACTTGTGGAATGCGGAGTGAGCAATGAGAAATCTCTCGAATATGTCGAAAAGCTTCCAGCAGAGTACTTGGAGTGGAAGCTAAAAGAGTTCATGGAAAAATTCAAAAAAGGTGAAATCAAAAACTATTCCAGCTTTTTGACTGCTGTGTTTGACAAAACGTCAACTGCAGAAGCACGGTTTCAAATAGCACACAAACCTCTTTCCCCAGAGGAACAAAAGCGTAAAATGGATCTTGAGAGTCAGAAAAAAGAGGTAGAAAAGCAAGAACGGATAGACAAACTACGGCATGAAACAGAGGAGATTTACCAAAACCATACGGAAAAAGATTTGAATGAATTTTGGGAATTTGTCAGCACGACAAACAAGCGGATATTTTTATGGCTAAAAGTGGAAGGTCTTCAAAATGAAGAAGTTGAGCTTCATTTTCGAGTCTTTTTAAAACGAAAATACAAGTGAAGGTGGCATGAACAATGAACGGATTTAAATCATGGCTAAACGAAATCAATTCGAGCCTTTATGATGGCTTTAAAATCAAAAAAGAAGGCAAGTATTTGACAAAGATAAACGATGTTTTTATGGGATGCAAGGAGGATTTTTTCTATTTCAAGGTGAAGTTTGTCAACAATCATAACGAGTATTACGACTACTGGATAGAATGGAAACCAGACAAGGTAAAAAGAATGCTAAAGCTGGTGCAGGGCTTGGAAATAAATGCTGATATGCCCTTTGATGTGAGCGACCCGTATAGTGCTGAATCAGCTGAAAATATCTACAGATACATCTGCGAAAACATGCTCGAAAAGCTGTGCGTAATCACGATAAAAAAATATGATGCAGACGATGGAAAATCGTATGTTTATCTGGATAAAGTGGAGAATTATGAGGGTAAAGAAAACATCAAAAGTAACCTGAAATATGACACAGAATACAACAGCAACAGCGATGGAGTACCGTTTTAGGGGGTGAGATATGTTTCAATATGTTTCAATAAATCGACAGGAATGGGTGAAAAACACTCTAAATTTTCATCGGAAACTGGATTAGGGGAGAGTGTAGATTGAACTCATTTATTCATGACATAAATTTTGAAATCCAAGCTCTGCAAAAGCTCATAAATGATTTCGCTGCTTTGGATGTCGTTTCCTTTGAAATTGACACCAGACCGATAGGTCAAGAAAGACATCGTACGGCATATTTAGGGCATAACTACACACCCAACAAAACAAAGGAGTTTCAGAAGCTCATAAGATGGATATACAAATCAAACTCGAGGCATATTTTCACTTGTCCCGTAGCTATTTTAATGAAATTTTGTTTTGCCATTCCAACGAGTACCTCACAAAAAGAAAAAAAGAGAATCGTCAATAAATGTTACGAACCCTATCCTAAAAAGCCCGACACCGACAACATCGAAAAGGCTATTTTAGATGCTTTAAACAAAGTAGCCTGGCATGATGATAGGCAAGTAACCTATGTGTCAAAAAGAAAGTGTTATGACAAAAGCAATAGAATTGTTATCCATATTTTTGAAGACAAGTAGGGAACGTATGCGTTCGCATAAAAGGTGAATGGATAATGGATAGAGAGTATGTAAAGATTGACATGGCATTCACTTTGTTTAACTTGAAAAGAGTGCAAAAATATTTCGATCAAATATTTTGGCCCTTTGAATTTGCAAATTATTTTAACGAATATGAAAAGATACAAGGTCTCTTGTTTAGGAGAATAATCTTTGATATTTTTAAATTTGATGAGGATCTAAAGGATAAATTTTTAGACGAGTACAATGAGGCTATGTCGATGGCTGAGTTTATTTCAAAACGATATGGTCAAGAAGGTGTTGGATTGTTGAAAGACCTAACAGGAGGCTAGAATGGTATACGGTTATATTAGAGTTTCTACAGACAAACAATCAGTGGAAAATCAAAGGTATGAAATCAATCGTTTCTGTGAGAGAAATGTAATGGTTATCAATAAGTGGGTAGAGGAATGTATTTCAGGATCAAAACTGGTTAGTGATAGAGAACTGGGGAAACTTCTAAAAACGATGAAACAAGGAGATATATTAGTTTGTTCTGAACTATCTCGACTGGGGAGAAATTTGCTGATGATCATGGGTGTTTTAAACCAATGTATGGAAAAGGATATTCAGGTTTGGACGATAAAGGACAATTATAGACTTGGTAATGATATAAATTGCAAAGTCCTTGCCTTTGCATTTGGTCTTTCTGCGGAAATAGAAAGAAACCTTATTTCACAACGCACGAAAGAAGCACTTGCACGAAAAAGGGCAGAAGGAGTAGTATTGGGTCGTCCCAAGGGTCGTAAGTCAAAAATCAAAAAGCTTACAGGTCGAGAAGCCGAGATAAAATTTTTGCTTGAAGCAAAAGTTACTAAAAAAGAAATGGCAAAACGATTAGGTGTTAATAGGATGACCGTTTCCGCTTTCATATTAGGGAATAACATCATTTCACCAATCGGTTCTGGCAGTTAATAACTGAAATTACCCGCATCTATCCTGCTTATTTTAGGAATCGGTACAGGGGCCGTACAGGGAAGGTATCAGAAAACTAGATTGGGTGCGGGTTTTTCGATTTGGAAATTGGATGCTGATTTTTGTCGTAGATCGGAGATCTCCGCTACGGTATCGGGCGATGTTATCGATCGGGGGCGGGGGTGCTGATTGTGGAACGCACAAGTGCGTTCCCTACAGGAATAGGAACGGATAAATGCGTTCTCTACGGACTGAAAAACCTCTTGACAAAAAGGATAAGTAAAAAAAGATGGTTATAAAAGGTTATAAATAACTATAAGGAGCGATAAAATGAGAGAATATAATGTTAATAATCATATTTTCCGAAAGTCTCAATTTTAAATTCTCCTTTAAGTTCACGTCTCCAAAATTCGCTTCCGTATCTCATAGCATCCATAGCGTGGTCTTTAAATTTGACAGGTTCATCTAGAACATTTCCGTTTTTATCCTCACGGTATTTATAGCTTTTTATTTCATTTGCTGATTCATGGCAGTTTGATTTATGAATATGTATTTTGATGCCTCTCAGATAATCTATGCCATCTTTTACACTATATGCCCCTTTTTTACAGCCTTCTATAAAAACCCCAGCCTTTCTAAATTCATCTATTCGATCTGCTTCTGCACAATCAGCTTTTGTTCTGATGTTTTTGCCAAATTTATTTTCGACCTTTTTTATTAGTTCCGAATTTGTTAAACGGCTTTCATAGATTTCATCGCACACATAGATTTCGTTGTCATACATTGCCATTTTTAGGACAGCAGACGGGTTGTTGAACCCAAAATCTATTCCTAGTGCAAAGTCGCTAAATTTATCGATATCAAAATCGTGTATTACATAGTTATGATAGATTTTGTTTCCGAGCACCCCCCATTCTCCGAGTGCGTAAACACTATAGTAAAGAAAGTCTTTTTCTTTTAAGTTTTCCAATATTTTTATGTATTCTTCGTCAAGGAATCTATTGTCTTTATAAGTAGTTTTGAGAATATAGGTGTTTTCTTTGTGTTCATCAAAAAAACGTTTTTTTGCCCAGAAATTTATGTCGATAGGATTGAAAGTCAATGTCATTGTAAATGGGACGTTTGATTTTCCACGTAGCCTAAGATCGAGTTGCACCATGTCACTTTCCTTTATTTCGCTGGCTTCTTCTACCCAGATGTCAGTCAATATTCCATGTTCAAAAGTAAAGGACTTCAATTTTTCCACATCATCCAATCCGCTACAAATAATTTGAGAACCATTTATAGTGTTTGTAATCAACATTTCTGTTTTATTAATTTTATACCAGTCAGCTGGTATTTTATACATGGTGAGTAGTTGTTTAAGCAGAGCAAATGTGCTGTGTCTGTTTGATTTGCTTACTTGCCTGACTACCAGAAAATTGTGTCCACCTTTAAAGAATAGGATCAATATTTTTTGAGCAACAAAGACCGATTTTCCGCTACCTGCTCCCCCATAATAAATCTGGTACCTGCTCTTTTGTTTTAGAGCTGGTATATAAATTTGATTGAACACCTCAGGGTCAATCGTCAAAGGTATTTTCATTTGCTATTGTTATGGTAAAACCTGTGATTGATTTTCCTTTTGAGGTCAAGTCAACACTCGTAGTATCAGCACCAGTCATTTTTGCCAAATCCGACAGTATTCCACGAGCTATTACAAAATCGTCATTGCACAACGCCTGTTTATAAATCTCGAGCCTGTTGTTGTAAATGTATGCTGCTGCGTTTGGCATAAACTTTTCAAATTCACTTTTTAATATCTTGTTGCATTGACTGATATAGTTATCGATCTGCCTATCGGAGAGGTTCCATTTTTGAAAATGTTGTATCAATTCATTTCTGGACATTTTAGTCACTAGTGATAGCATCTCTTTTATTCTATCTTGCATTGTTCTGTCATTCGATTTTTTTTCTTTTGGCATATTTTCACCCGTTATGAGGAATATTTTTTACTATAATTCTCTTTGAAGTCGTTGCAAGTCAATTCGATACTGTCAACAGTACTGTTGCAATTGTCGCAAAAATTTATTCGCATTGTTCGTTCATCGTCTATGCGAATAGTTCTAACTACTTTCATTTTTTGTTTACAAACGGAGCATATCATTTTTTTACCTCCTACTAAATATTTTACCCACAAAAATTATTACAGATAATTCTGTCAAGTAAAAAGCAAGCATTTAAGCTTCAGCTATCCCTCTTTTTTGTATATATGTAAATGTGCATAAATTGACTTGTAAAAATGAACCTCTTTTGATTTTTTGTTTTAATGTTATACAAAGCGGAGGATTTATGGCTGAAACAATATTAATTTCATGCAAAAACATCGAGCTATCTCTATCAGGCATGTCAGGAGATTCAAATATTATAAAGGTGGTGGCTGGTGTCACTGGCGAATGGGATCACTGGTCAGGCAAATTTCATATTTCAAATGAAGATTTGCAAAATATAAAAGCGGATTTTGAATATCAAAAAAGAGATGTATTGTTTGACTACGACCACAACAGTCTTTCTCTTGGGGGAAACTCAATAGCAGCTGGCTGGGGCAAAAAGATGATTGTGAATGGTGGAAACTTAGAAATCGAAGTAGAATTTACCCCCGAAGGTATGAATAGAATTAACAACAAAGAATACCGATACCTGAGCCCTGTTTATGTCATCGAGGATGGAACTAAAAGAATGCGAAACGTCACACTACACTCTGTGGCACTCACAAACACCCCTTTTTTAAAGGAGCTGCCAGTTATTCTAAACACGACATTTTTTAAAAACAACCATACATATAAAACACAAGAAGGAGTATCTATGGAAATCAAAAATCTATGTAAAATTTTATCTTGTTCAGAAGACGATATCTTAGACACGACAAAAGGTATCATGCATGCAAATACTGAACTGGTAAAACAAAATGAAGCTCTGAAATCACAAAATATAGAGCTTTTGAAGTTAAAAGAAAAACTAGAAAAAGACATCCTCAGTCAAAATGAATCTATCGCAGAAAATGCTGTCAATCTAGCCATCGCAAACGCCCAGCTCCGTGAGGATCAAAAAACATGGGCATTATCTCTTTACAAAAAAGATCGATCACTTTATGATGAATTTGTAAAGGAAAACTCTGTCGTCCGAGCTCCCCAAGGGGAAATGGAGCTTCCCACCAATAATCATGAAAACAAAAAGGTTGTATATAGTGAACTCATAAACAACCCCGTGTTATTATCAGAGTACATCGAAAAATTTCCCTCTGAGCTTGAGAAAATAAGAGAAAACTATTACGCAAATGGAGGTACATAATGCCTAATACTGTAGATAATTTTTATCCAAAACTATTCGGAGACAGAACGCACGACTCCATGATAAAGGCATTGCAAGAGACACAATATGTCCTAAACAGTATCACGGACTATACGCCTTTTACAAACGGAAAAAAAGCTGATGGTTACCATGGTCCAAAGCTAGGCTTGTTAGAAGCCCAAAAATTACCTATTGCAGACAAGGACTTTGCTCGTATTGAAAAATCGAGTATACATATTCCTTTTGACAAAGAGTTTGGAGTCTCATTCGTCATAAGTGACATCGAAGAATCTATGTCAAATGTAAATATACAGAAAGAATGTGCGACAAAAGCAAAAGATGCATTACTCGAACTGTATGACGATGAAATCATAAAAGAAATGATCTCAAAAAGTGAAAACAAAATCAAGCTCAGCACAGGAACAAAACTCCAAAAATCAGACTTTATGAAGGCGCGGAAAATCCTGAATGCTAAAAAAGCTCCCAGACGCGGGCGATATGCGGCACTTTGCGTAGAGCATGAATCACAACTTTATGACATTGAAGGCTTCATCTCACGTGATAAAATAAAAGATACAAACGCTGTCAAAGAAGGTGTTATCGGTAGGCTCATGGGCTTTGACATTATCCTTGTTCAGGACATGCCAAAAATTGCTGAAAATGGACTTATTAGTGATACGGAAGCACAAAACACAAAAGAGGTTTCTGTTTTTTATAGCACTCTTTCTATAGGTTTTGCTAGGCAAAAAGAGTTTGGTGTCAAAACGTCACCAGATGCAGGACTTCCTGGAGATAAAATGAACATATATTCTGTATTTGGACTCACAGCACAAGAACCAAATTTTGTCGTGACAATGAGGGATAATTGATAGTTGTCGCATGCGGAACGCACAAGTTCGTTCCCTACAGAAATAGGGACGGATTTAATACAGATTTAAGGAGATAAAAAAAATGCCAACAACAAAAATTGAATTACCCAATACCGTATCTGATTTTTCAGAAACTTTATCAAAGTTTTCAGCAGGTAAATTGTATGTAGCAGATGGTGGCTATTCCCAATTAGAAGCATCGACAAAATTTGCTACAAAAACAACCAAAGACGCCGAGCTAGAAAGTTTTGATGTCTTTAGTGACCTAGCAGAAAAGCCTGGTAAGTGCGAAAGCAATGTGGAGATGCTAAAAACTTGTAATTACCTAATGGAAGGTAAAAGGACAAATACAGTAGAATTGATATTAGTAGGAGTGAACAACCATCGAAAGGCGTGGCTTGAGCAGGAATTGAACAAAAAAAATCGTACCCTGATAATAGATAGTCAAGGGGGGGATGCTGTTTTAATTTTTAATGATCGTAGGTGGACTTGTGTATGGTCATATGAAATAGAAGGATTATTTCAAGCCACTTTAAAAACAGAATATGGTGGATCGAGTAGCGATGGCTTTATGATTTTTAAATATGATCTGGGGTCTTGATATGGAAACATTATATTTACTTTTTATGGTGATACTAATAGGTGTCCTTCTTTATTTTGGTCGAAAATATGTGAATCATGAAGAGCTTCTCCCGATAATATCAGACGTAGTAAGATTTATCTTACAAATAGAAAAAGAAAATAACAAGAGTTCAGGAATTGAAAAGAAGGTCATGGTAGAACAACTGATGGAGCAAGAGCTGGAATCAAGTGCAATAAACAAGATAACCCGGAGTCCTTTTAAGAGTATCGGTAGTTTTGTTCAGTATGTGTTTACAGTGTTTGCAGAACCTATCATCTTGTCAAAATTCAAAAAGCGATGACAGTCGATAGTTTGTATTACGTGATTGAGCGATGTTATTGATTAAATAGGAATTTCTATGCTAAAAGAAGCCAGCAAGATACTATTAAAACAGCTGAGTAGTATCCAGCAAATAAAGTATGTGGACATGTATTATTCTCAAGATGAGAGCAAAGTAAATATCATCAAATTTCCAGCCTTGCTCTTAAATGTGGTAAATGCTGAATATGAAGCTCAAAGTAAGTCATTAGATAAAAAGACCACAAATTTTGGTTTGCTTCTTTTAGTAAAGGAAATATGTAGTAATAAAGAAAAAGAATTTAAAACACTGGATCTTTTAGACATTATTTATTTCTATGTTAAGAGTCTAGAAGACTTTAAGATGAAAGGTTTTAGTTGCATCGAACGAAGCAGCAACTTAACTGTTTATTTTATTGAAGTAGTTCATGAAACTTTATTAGACAGTAAACAGATATTTTTTCCTTTTCGTCAAGAATCAGTAGCACCTCGCCTGGGTTTAAAACAAAATGGCAAAACGTAGTGGTATTTGTAGCGGCTATCTACGGTCTCCAGATATCGCATATAAGAACAGTGTCTCTACTATCGCCAAAACAGGAGGAGGTGCTATTGAGTTAGACATGGAGTATGCAGTCAAAGCACCTTTTCGTATAGCTTATGAGCTAATGTTTGACGTAGGGGTACGGAGCGAGTCTTTCCCTGAATGGAAATTTAAAAGAATAAAAGCTAAAAAAAAGAATAATTTATTTTTAGGAAAATATTTATTAAAACTACATGCTGATAAATACTATGAAATATGTTGCGGCATGATAGATATGGAGGAAAATAGAACAATGTACAAGCTATTAAAATTTCAACAATTGATGACGTTGCTGGTAGAACCGAGGACGTTTCTAGCTGATCACATTACAAAAAATTGGCTAGTGTCGAATAATAGTGATTCCAAAACGGCAAACTATAGTGTCGCTTATTTTATGAAAACGGATGAAAACGGATTGCTAGCAAATTGTGATTCTGCACATTTTGGGTTGATCTTGTATTCGGAGCTTCAAAAGCTACCAGGCTTTGGAAACCTAATATTTGAAGACTTTGAAACAGATGCAAAAAATCTGCAAACATGGATAACTCAAAACCCCATGGAAAGCTCTCAAATAATAATTGATTTGATAGAGAGTGGAGTCGTAAAAGAGTATCCTGGTGTACGAGAATTGATAGACATAAATGAGATATCATCACGTTTTCAAAATTTTAGTATTCCTGCGGAATATCAAAATCCTAATGCACAAAATTTGCTGGTAAGTTATGTACCAACAAATCTTTTGTGCCCTGATTATGAACAATATATACCCTTTGTCTGGACTAAAGAAAATTGGTTTAAACTATAGAGGAGGCATCAATGTTAAATTCAATTTTAAAAATTCAAAGAACGATTCCAAGTGGCGAGTTTGAAGGTTCTGCCACAATCATGTATGCCCAATCTTTTTCCACTCCTAGTGTAGGTAATATCACCGAAAGTGATTTAAATGTTCCGCTCCATGTAGAGCAAATAGACATCACAGCTAATTTTGAAGCAGGCGTGGTGACCAGCGGAACTGCCTATATCGCAGTAAAAGAAGGTGTGTCGGGGTCTCAAAACCCACCCACGAGTTTAGAAGGTTGGAGCATTGTAGGAAATGGAGCTGTCATCGGTAATGATGGCAAGGCAAACTTTATATCTATCCCTGTCACAGAAAACGGGGCAGGCTTTTCATTGTGTGCTTTTACATATAAAGGAGGCACTACTATTGTCCCATCTACACCCAAAAATGTTACGGGATAAAATAACAGGCTATTCGCAATGTCTATCTTGAAACTAGTCAGATATCCCAATGATACTTTAAATATTCCAGAGACTGCAGGTGCTCCACTTTTAGGTCCAGTCATCACGGGTTATGATTTATTGTCTCGTACAGTATCTGGAAAAAACTTTGGTGTTTTTCCTGGCATGGCACTAGTCTTTGATAGGCTGTTAAATGATTATGTACCCGTGGATGTGTTATCATGGAGCGATAGTGCCGTTGTGTTGGGTCCTCTTTGGGATACAAAAGATGGTGACAGTGCCGTGATGATCATGACATCATTTGGTGTGCGTAGCTATGGCTATAATATATATTACAGTGCTCCTCTGAATGGTTGGTGTAGAGTGACAGTGGACATAAACGGAGACATTAGACAGTATGAGCTTTTGCAGAGTCAGTATAGCTCGATCCTGCTTTCTAATGGTGATATAAGATTTGATGAAATTTTTGTTTCGCAAAGTAAAATGATAGGTATAGAATTTGGGGTAGGCTTTAATTTAAATACAATTGGTAATAATTTTTTGAATAGAGGCTACCGAATGATGCAGCCACTGCTTTTACCCAATTGTGTGACTCAGATCAATGATTACGTTTGTCAAAATAATGTTTCATTTAACAATGCTCTAAAACTACCAGATAATCTAACAACTATTGGTACTTACTTTTTAGAAAATTGCTTATTGTTTAACCAACCACTAGATATCCCTCAAACAGTTACTAATCTGGGAAGTTATTTTATGTCTTTTTGTGGTACATTCAATCAAGCGTTAGTTTTTAATAATGTGGTCACAGTGAATACTTATTTTATGAATAATTGCTATTCATTTAATAAACCTTTAATATTTGAAAAACCAATACGTGTTGGAAATTATTTTATGAATAATTGCTATTCATTCAATCAAGCATTTAAAATGAATATCGCTCCAACATCTTCTATTATTGTACCTACTTCACATAATTTCATGAACAATGTCCTCTTGCAAAAAATCGAAGTGTCCCTAGCAATTGGTAGCACAATAACGATACAGGGTCCGTTTCTTCACAAGGTGAATTCGCTGGAGTATATAGTCTGGAATGCTTCTTTAAGTCATTTTAGTGCTAATAACATGTGTTTTTTAACAGTGGAAAATATGCATTCACGCAGTTATATGAATGGAATTAAAGTCTATGGAAAAAATCGAAGCGAACTAATAGCAAGATTTCCGAGAGCAATAATGCAGGGTATTAGTCCTAATGCCTATCGAGGTGATCTGATAAATGGTGGTAGTGATGTTCCGCCTGGTTGAGGGTGGTGATTTGTCGGATGTGGAACGCACTTGTGCGTTCCCTACGGATGGGATATTTTTTGGAGGAATATAAATGAGTTCGCAAGAAATGAGAGAAAGTTTTTTAGAGTACCAGAAGTCAGGTACTCCCTGGTCACACTATGAAGCATTAAAAGCGGTTCAAGTGGACGTAGGTGAGTCAGAAACGCAGCAGTATATATTAATATCAGATATAAACGATCATAGCATATCAAATGTATATCGCTATGAGTTTTGTGAAGATGGTAGTTTATCATTGTATTTGTTAGAAGGTGAAGAATATGAAAAGGCTATGGCGCTGTTGTAGGGTCTTGTTCAATAAACAGGAGGATTTATGAAACCAATTTATACAAATATTAGAGTTTTGGCACAGGTCAAAAGTTTATTAAACGATGCAGGTCTAGGTAAATTGCTGACAGAACCTGCCAATTTCCAAATAAGCATCTGGGGTTTTTTGAGTAAACTCCTTGACGAAAATCTATTAATAGATTTTATGCAGATAATAACGAGAGACAAGGAAACCGATTGGTCTGAAGTTGACCTCGCAGAAATCAAGGAGTACTTTATTTCTTTTTTCGGATATTTTCCAGAACTATTACCAGAATGGCTAAGATGTCATCTGCAAAAAACATTTATACAACGCTACCAATCATCGATCAAAAAATAGACAATGGTAATGTGTTTTTGGATTATATTTATACACTCAAACAATCAAATTTATGGATCGATGATCTAGAGCTTGATGAGGGCTATTATCTTTTATATCAATATGGAAAAGAAAACAAAAAAAGAGAAATTTAATATGGATAAGATACTACTTAAAATAATAGAAGGGGTCTCAGATGACATGAAAGAGATTAAACAAGAAATTAAAAATATGCACAATGAGCAAAAGGACATTAGCTATAAATGCGAGATAAAATGTGTAAACAAATATGTACAGATAGCCGATTTTGGCAATTATTTCAAAGAAAATTACAAAAAATATTCAAATGAGAAATTTAATAACGCCAATAATAAAATGACCCTTATAAAAAATCTAGTTCAAATCCTGACAACAATAGCCCCCTACTTGATTATGTTGATGGGATTTTATACAATATCACAAAAAATGTAAAGGTTTAAAAAAAATGAAAAATTTTAATTTTACCAAAAATAAGTCTGTTTACCAAACCTCTATTTATAACCTTCTAAAAAATAAGACACCTATCACTGTTTCTAGCGATACTTGTGGTACTTTTCATAACCCGATATGGTCTACTGTTAAAAGAAAAGAGCAGCTCGGAATAGAAGACACCAATTTAATTTTTAAAGGAGATAGCTTCCCTCTCGATGCAAAAATAGGTCAGGTTTTTTTAAAAGATGGAATAATGTATGAGTTTGACGGAGAAACAATCAATGATGCTGACATTTTGGCAAAAGAAGGAGGTGATTATGAGGAATAAAAACCAGCTATCGCCCCCGTCAGCTTCGCAACCATCTGTCACCACCCCTGTCGAAGAATTTCTTCACAACAGTTTAATTAATAAAAAAGATGAGATAATAAAAGCGATGAAACAAACACGAGAAAATATACTAGAATTAAAAAAAATGCTTCTAAAACAAGAAGGGGCTTTAATCACTTTGGAGACATTGATAAACGATTTAGCCTCGCTAACAAAAGGAGATGACCAATGAGTACACCAAACGGATGGCGTCAGATTTCAGGAGTAAAAGCTTTTGCCTTTGATGGGATATTGCTTTCTGATTTACCTGATATTACTAATGACAAAATAACCAGCCTAGACGCAAACAAGCTGACAGGGACAGTGAACAATGATAGATTAAGCAATGTACCCGTAAATAAAATCACAGGTCTCGGTTCTCTAGCTACAAAAAGTAATATTACAAATGAGGATATAGCATCAAATGCAGCTATTAATGTTTCCAAAGTTTCAGGTCTCGGTTCTCTAGCTACAGTCAATCGCATTACAGATGCCCACATCGATAATGGGTCTTTGTCTCAAGCCAAAATCAATGGTTTATCAACAACCCTAGAAACAAAAACAAATGCAGGCGAATTGCGTTTAACCAACCTGACGACATTTCCTTCCAATCCAGTAGTCGGGCAGTTTGCAAATGTAAACAACATCATCTATCTTTATGTAGGTGTCTGAGAAATATAATAGGACGTTAATATGAACTCTGGCACTCCCATCATCCCTTCTGGCTGGGTGCAAATATCCTCTGTATTGCCTTTTGCATTTTATGGACTTAGCATAGATGATGTACCAGAGCTAGATATAAATAAAATACCTGAACTAGCAAACATACTCCTCAGTCAAAATGAAGCTATCGAGTACATGGAGCGTGAAATAATAGAATTGCAAAGCAAACTAGAGAGGGTGGGAGCATTTGTCGGGTTCAGATTTTAATCGTGTAATGGGGGATGTTGATAGTTGATAGATTGTGCGGTGGTGGAGGTTTTGAACAATAAACAGGAGGATAAGATGTATATACAAAATTGGAACTACAAAAATTTTAGAAAAGAAAAAGCCCAATGTAGCTGTGGTTGTGGCTGCGACCTTGTTTCAAAGTCATTTATGGATAAAGTTCAAAAAGCACGTGATATAGCAAACCGCCCTTTTTATGAAACTAGTGTCTGTCGCTGTGAAAGAGAAAATATTCGTGTTAATGGTTCCTTAAACTCAGACCACATAACTAGCATAGAAAAAAAGATATATTGCTGCGCCATGGACATTTCGTACACAGATTCTATCGAACTGTATGAGATTATCAAAGCGTGCATGGAAGCAAGATTACCACAAATAATAGTTTATGCCTCAAAAAAAATATTGCATGTAGGAGAATCTATATTGCGACCACGTAAGATATTTTTAGTAGAAAAATAGGCGGTAAAAATGGAAGATATCCTACTTTCAATCGGAATATCAACAAAAGAAATAGAGGCAAGCCTTCACTTTATTAAAGATATCTTAGTAGAAGTAGTTAAACAAGCGAACGAACCTATAAATTTTATAACAGAAACTACAGAAGCTGAGCTGGCTATAAATAATTTTGATAATGAAATAAATAAAATCTATGAAAAAGCAGAAAAGCCCATAGAATTTTCTGTAGACGTGCAGTCTGCGATCTCTAGTTTAGGACAATTCGGGTTGGCTTTAAACGCAGTTCAAAGTATTTTTAATGGAATGACTAGAAGTTTTGCAAGCTTTGTTAACGCTTCAAATGATCAGGAAAAACACAGTAACACACTAGTCTCAGCACTACGCACCCTAGGACAAGCCACACAAGAAAATATAAAAGGTTATCATGATTTTGCCAGTGCTATCCAGAATGTTACCACAATAGGAGACGAGCAAGTTTTGAAGCTACTAGCTCAATCTGTCACAATGGGTATAGTAGAAGACAAAAGACAAGAAGCTACCAAAGGAGCGATAGGACTCGCAAAGGCATTCGAGGCGGCAGGTCTATCACAAGAAACAGCTATGAAAGGCGTTGCTTTAGCATATCAAGGCAATTTTACACAGTTGCAAAGATACATCCCCGCCTTGCGGGATGCGATAGATGAAACGGAAAAAATGGCTATACTACAACAAGCAATGGCAAATGGTTTTCAAATGGCACAAGATGAGACAACTACAGCTATGGGAACAATGCAACAGTTTGACAATGTAGTTGGCGACCTAAAAGAGCATATCGGGGACTTGGTAAAGTCCGTTCATGTTCTATTTGTAGAAGCACTGCTCCCCGTCACAGAATTTCTCAATAAAAACGCTACCTTGATGAAATCTGTCGTAGGTGTAGTAGGCGGTCTCACCATCTCTATCGCTGTCCTAAAGGCTGGTTTGCTCGCAAAAATGACAGTCATGTCAGCTATGCTACCTATCATGGCTGCCTACAAAACAGCTATCATCGGTGTCACAGGTGCCAAAAAAATATGGATTGCCATTCAATCAGCTCTCAACGTGGCACTATCAGCAAATCCCATCGGTGTCATCATCATGGCAGTCGCTGCACTAGGTGCCGCCATCGGAGCGATCATAAAGCATTTTAAAAACAAAAAAAAGGCACTCGAAGAAACGACAGAATCTATGACAGACTATAACGATGCAATAGAACAAGCCACCAAAAAAGGAAAAGAGTATTTTGTGTCTGAAATCGAGCTTTTAAACCTCAAAAGACAAAATAACATCGAAGTGACGGAATCATTGCGAAAAATGCATCATGATTTTACACAATATCTGTATGGACTGTATGGTGAAGACAGTATAGCATATCAGCAAGCACTGCGAGATAAATTAGCCTTTGAAAAAGAAATATCAGATCAGTCTTTGCAAAATCAAAAAGACATCATAAAGGCAAAACTAGATTTTGAACACCAAATAGCTATGCGAGATGATCCGCTCCGTGCTAAATACGCCCAACAAATCAGAGACACCAACTCTTTTTATGATGAGAGAAAAGAACTTTTAATACAAGCAGGCTTTACTGAAAAACAAATCAAAGAACAACAAATGCTAGCCCTAAAAGATCTTGAAAATGAATATTTGCTTGAGATAGACAATATGAATAAAGTGGCTATTGCTAATCGTCAAAAAGCAAAAGAAGATTTCGAGCAAGCTGTTGCAACATTAAAAAATCCTGAAAAAGCAAAATTTGATCAACAAATCAAAGACACCAGAGCTTTTTATGAATCGAGAAAGGACTTATTAATAGAAGCTGGGCTATCCGCCATCGAATACGAAAACCAGCTCAACAATGCTATCCAAAGCATCGAAAACACATACATGGAAAGTAGAATCCAAAATCTAAAGCTAGCAAATGACGAGATAGTAGCTGCTAGACAAAAACGTGTGGATGAAGAAAAAAACATTGAACGAGCTATGTGGGAATTTGAGCAGGAATCCCTAATGCTTGATGATCCATTCCATGCTAGATTAAATCACCAAATCAGGTTATTAGAGTCGTTTTATGAAAGCAGGAAATCTTTACTTTTAAGAGCAGGCTACACAGAAGAAGACATTAATTCTCAAATAGCAAAATCGATATTAGATCTAGAAGAACAAAACATGAAACAACGTCTACAGTCATATTCAGCAGGGCTCGCACAAATGGCTGATAATTTGAAGAATTTTGGCACCATAGGTTTTAAAGCGAGTCAGCTTTTACAAATAGCTCAGGTGATGATAGACACTCCAGTGGCTGCAATGGCAGCCTATAAATCTCTGGTAGGAATACCTGTGATAGGTCCCGCTTTAGCCACAGTTGCTTTTGGTGCGACAGTAGCTGTGGGAGCAAAGCAGGTTTCTGAAATAAAGAAACAACAGCCCCCACAGTTTAAACAAGGCGGTTTTCTTCAGGGGCCATCCCATAATAAAGGTGGCATTTTCATCGAAGCAGAGGGTGAAGAATATATCACGAATAAAAAGAGGGTAAAGGAATTAGGCGTTGACTTTTTTGATTTTTTAAACTTTGCACCCATCGAGAAAATAAAATCAGTTTTTGGCAAAATAGTAATCCCCCCAGTGTTTAACACTCCGATTCCTTCTCCAGTAATGGCATTGGGAGGTAGTGTTTCGACACCAATGATTGCAAATAATTCATTTGATTTCCTCACAATAAAGGATGCATTGGTGCAGGAGATCCGTAATTTAAAATCAAGTTTTGATAATAAAGAATTGGTAGTAAATAATTTTATATCCGCAAACGAAGTTCTAAAAAAAGCAGATAAAACTTTAGTGAATGTTTTAAATGAAGAAGGGAAAATATTACGCAATGTTTTTTAGTTTTCTTTAGGACAGATAATTAGGAGGATTTTCAACTATGAGTAATTTAAGTGGTGGTTTTACCCAGAAGATGAATTTGTACAAACCTACACCGGGAGAATCTGGTATAGCAGCTGAACTGAATAACAATTGGGACAAGATAGCGGGACACGCACATTCTGAGTATGCGTTAAAAACAGAAATATTGAATGTAAACCATACACACCCCGAGTATGCTAGCAATGCATCACTAACAGAGCTAACAAATAGTGCATCTTTGATGAACACAAAAATCACAGCCATTGAAAACACGTTGGGGTTGTTGTTACCAAACCTTGGCACAGTCGAATTATCTGCAAACTTTACAAATCAACCAAATGGTTTTCGTATTCATTGTAGCTCGACACCTTCTGTTTATATCAGCTATTGGAATATCAAAATCCGCCTGAGTTCTGGCGGAGCTATAGTTTACAATGAAAGTCATAGTAGCAGTAGCATTTTTGTTTCACATCATGAAATGCCTGGTGTTTTAAATAGCCAAGTGCTGTACATCGAAATAATACTACATGTAGGGCATTCGACAAAGAGTGTCACACGTACTCATAACTATACAAAGATGCTTTGGGAACACGAAGCACAGATAAAAAAAATAGAAGATGATATCAATAATCTATTAAGTGCTGGAGACTTGGTCAAAGCTATGGTACAAGATGCAGAGTTTATAAATATACTTTCAAATAGTCTACAACATTCTAACAGTTTAGCACAAAAAGTAGCGGAACTATCAAAATAAAGAATTATAATGTTTAGAGTTGAATTTGTACATAGCCTAGAAGATTCGCATTCTTTTAGTCTTTGTGATGGTCTCGATGATATTCGATTTTCAGCAGAAAAGCTATATGGTTCAGATTATTATTCCCAAGAACCTCGCCGCCTTGAATTTTCCTTGTTTATCAATTCATGGTTAAATGAACATTTTATGTCAGGAAATTATGAAATGGAACGTATGATTTCAGAGTTTCGCTGTTTGTTTTATGATGGGGAATATCTTTTGTTTTCAGGGGTATTAGATATGAACCATTTAATTTATGACGAGCGTGGAGAAAGACTATCTTTTGTAGCTTATGATAATTTAAAGCTGCTTTCTATATATGGTGATTTAGTTCTAGAGAGGCTTCACAATGGGCATCTTCAAGACAATAGAGGCTGGGGTAGCTCTACGTTCTTGTATTGGTATATTGACCTTATAAATCAAAGGCTACAACTTCAAAAATTTAACACATTAGAATATTGCACTACAGAGCAAGAAATAATTCACGCTGATGTACAGACTGAAGAACTAGAAATATATAGAATAAATCGTAGTGAGATAGATAATCGGATATTACCTGCACCATATCATGAAGATAATTTTTGGAAGCAAAGCTATCGACACGAAAGATTTGCCAGTTGTAGAAGACTCGCATTTTCGGAGAATGGCGGCTATGTATCTTTGCGGATAACCGTTGGAGTTTATTACCAGATAGCGAATCTAGATGATGTCAATTTTGGCAAATGGAAAGCCACTGTTTGGTCCAAACGTATTCTTTTTATGAACAAGATATGCGTTCATGAAGATAAAGATACAGTCACGGAATCAGAAATATATAATAAATCAGATGACGTAAAAGATGAATTTAACGAGCTTTTAGGTTATGACCATCTCGCTCCTCCCAACGTTTCACATATAATGACTTCTGAAAATGACTTGTATCGTTGTCAAACTATTAGAGTGTTTGGGCTTGATTATATCATAGTAAATTTTAGTGGAAATAGTACCCCCTCATTTATTCAACCTGACTGGATGCGTTTTTATTCTGGGAGTGATTTTTTTTTCACAACTGATAGTCCTTTAGAACTTTTTAAGGTGGTCAAGGCTACGCTTTTGTTACATAATTTGACGATTACTTGTGACCATCTAGGGGTACTTTATTTAAAGAATAAAAATGATTTTTCCTATAGTGAAGTAATTAGTATAAATTTAGATGATGTAATAGAAGCTAAAATACAAAGAAGAAATAGAGATCAGCTCGAAGTTTCTATTTTAGATGTCATGGCTGGCGAAACGAGGGTACTAGAAAAAGTATTGATTGAGCATTATAAAAAATATTTATCTAGCTTATGGATCTTGAATTTGACATTGATAGAAACAACAGAAAATAGGCGGCTTAAACTCTTTGATAATATAGAATTTAATGGATCTATTTATAAGATAGCTAGTATACGAGCCGATCTGCTAAACCAGATTATAGAAATAGAAGCATGGAAACAATATAAAGAAGGAGAAATATAATGACAGGATTTCAATTTTGGGCGGTAAATAGTGCAGGGGTGAAATTGCCATCACCTGTTTATGAAGGCAGTGTGAAGTGTGAGCCTTTTATTTTATACAAAATAAACACAACTAATGCGTTTGATCCTAGTATATCATTAAAAAGAGGACGTTATTATGAGGATAAAATCACAGTAGAAACAGTATTGAGTACAAAAGAGTACGAAGCCCTGTGTTTATTTATCAGGAGTGCTGTCATGCTACGCATAGAGTTTAGCATCAATGGTGTCAAAGAACAATATCCTATAGAGTTAGAAAAATTAGCCTCTTTGACGGAAGTAGGGCGTTTTCATAAAGACAAGTATGTTTTTGCGTTTAAAAGTGTTTATACTAGTAACCATTATATCGATTTTGAGGTTGCTAATGGCTACGGCAGCAGCTATGGAGATTTTTATGGATATGCTTAGGGAAAATAGCTGTATGGAATATATCACTGAAAAAGACTTTTTAAATAGGTACCCTGTTTATAAAAATAATGAATTAAAAGCTGAAATAGTTGTGGCTATCCATGATGCAAAAAGTTTGGTAGATAGCTATATACAACACAAATTTAGGATACAAACCCCCATACCGAATATTTTAAAAAGAGTATGTGCAGACTTGACATGTTATTATTTACAAATACGTAACTTACAAGCCACAGAAGAAGACAACGTAAATCTCCTATATAAACAATCAATTTCGATATTAAAACAAATACAAAGCGGGGAACTTTGTATAAGCTTTGAAGATATTTCAGAAAGGGAAGTCGTTTTTGTGAGTAGTGCTGGTGATTTTGAGTATAGAGCTTTTAAGGGGGAGAAAAAATGACACCTAACATATTTGACTTGTATAAATCTATTGCCATCAGGATAGTAAATTCTGTAAAGAAAAACTTTATAGAAGGCGGTCGCCCAGAAAAATGGAAACCCTCCAAAAGAGCAATGCAAATGATAAAAGGTAAAACAGGTAAAACTCTAGTAGATAAAGGAATCCTGCGAAACTCTATAAAATACAATATCACTAACAAGACGATAAAAATAGGGACAAATGTGTTTTATGCAAGGATACACAACGAAGGCGGTAAGCATACTTTTACTCAAAATGTTCGCAGCCACCTACGAACCATCACAAAGGCATGGGGAAAATCAATTTCACCTAAAAAAATAGATGTTCGTAGCCACCAGCGAACCCTGACTGTGGACATGCCCCAAAGACGTTTTCTATTGATCCAAGATGATGATAAGGCTTTTATTAAAAAGAAAATGATCGAGTATACAAAAAGATTTTTTGGAGGTATAAACCATGAATAAAGAATTAAAACTTTATCATAAACACGATGAATATTACAATATGATAGAGCTGTCACCTTCTGCGGTGAGGATGAGTATCGCCAATACGAGGCAATTCAAACAAAAATTGAATCTTTACTACACGATACTTCGTGATGAACATTTTTTATCTAAAAAACATGATAGAGAGTCTATTTTTGCCAAAGCAGAATGGTCCATCGAACCCTGCGAAAATAAAAAGGTCAATGACTTTGTCTATGAACATTTATGGCGTGTTTTGACAGTAAATAAACTTCAAAGTCTGCACGAGGCACTGTTTTGTGGTTTCAGTATCGCAGAGATTTTATGGGAAGGGAATATTCCCGCAGAGGTGAAAATGTTGCCACAACAGGCTTTCAATTTTCAAGAGGGCAAGTTGTTTATTTATGATGAAGAAAATGATAAATACTATGATATTCCCGCAAACAAGACGATACAGGTTTTCGCTCCTATCAGGATAAACAATTTACCTGTTGGACTGTCTGAAATATTAGCCCCCACAGTAGCTTTGAAGTATGCATCCTTATTTAAAAACTGGGCACATTTCAATGAGTTTGTAGCTATGCCTATGTTGATGGGATTTTATCAAAATGAATCTCAGAAAACGGGCTTGATAAAAGGCTTGAACAATCTGGGAAAATCTAGTATCGGAGTAATGCCTGACGGCACAAGGATAGAATTTATAGACCCTAAAAATGTGTCCCCCGAAACCTTTGTAAATGCTATAGAAAAATGCGAAAATGCTATCTCGAAACTGATAGTAGGGCAGACTCTCACCACGCAAAGCGCAGGAACAGGCTCGTATGCTCAAACAAAGATTCATGGAGACGTACGGCAAGACTTTTTCGAGAATAGTATCAATTTAGTTTGTGAGGCTATAAATAAATACCTCGTCAAACCTATGGTTGATTTTAATTTTGGACGTGATCATAGCAAAGGCTTTAATCATTTTTATCCTGAGTTTCGTCTCATAAACCCCATGTGCATTGAACAAAAAATAGAGAAAGACCAAAAAATGTATGGCATGGGAATACGATTTACAAAAAAATACATCAAAGAACAATATGGGCTTGAAGAAGATGACTTTACTCTGCACAATGATAATGAGCGAGCTTATCCATTTGTAGCAAATAGAAATTCCCCTTTTGTATAGCTTCCTCCCACATTCACGGGGGGAAAGTATGGGGGGGGAAGCTATACAAATTATCCAAAAGAAAACAAGGTCGTCATCGAACCAAATCACAAGCGTTTTTGGATAAAGAAGTCGACAAAATAGTATCGGCAAATCCGAAAATATATGAAACTTTGTATGAACACATAGAAAAACAAGGTGCTGACATACCGAAACTATCTATAGAAGATTTACCTCGCAATGCAGATTTAGAAATTTTATTAACAAAGATATTAACCTATTCATATTATTTGGGAAAGCGTAGTGTCGTCAAGAAAAAGCAAAAGAAAAAAAACACCCAGCATCCATTATCACAAGAGCCTCCAGTTCCCACTGCTGATGATATGGTGAAATTTTTATTTGACCTGCCATATGACGAGGCATACAAACTATTCAACAGCTGGAGTTCTATTCATCGTAACGAATATTATCGAGACTTGTCTCAAAATGCAGGTCGGGCTTTTACAATTTCATGGATAAACAACACGCATACTCTTGCTGACATCAAAAATGAATTTTCAAGACAGATGGGTGATGTCTTTGATCCACAAAAGCTGTCCAATGTGATTCAAGAAGTGTGTAGGCAACGTGGCGAGAATCCTCTAGAAAATTGGCACCTTGACACAGTGATAAGAACTAATACTCAAACAGCATACCAGGCTGGCTGGCTCGCTGAATTAAAAGAAGGAGACGATGAATACTGGGAATATACTTCTGTCATCGATGGTCGTGAATCTGAGCTCTGTGAGTATCTCAATGGAAAAATATTTCCTAAAGATGATCCTTTCTGGAATGAATATTTTCCACCCAATCATTTTAATTGCCGCTCTACAGTGATTTCTTTGTCCAGTGCAGAAGTATCAGAGCGTGGACTAAAAATCGATGATGGAGCAGAATGTCTAAAAAAATCTGGATTGAAACCTTCAAAAAGAGTGCCAGGTAATGGGTTCAATTATTCCCCGCAGAATTCACTTGACAAATTTCTTGAAGCAAATATATTGGCGTCAGGTGTTGAACCTCCAAAGATTTCAACACCAGTTTTTAAGAGTATAAAAGAAGTTAAAGATTATTTAGAAGCGAATGTCAGCGATATTCATTTTAATATTTCTAAAAAGAATATGCAAGACATCGCTGATTTAGTGCCAAAATTGGTGGAATTGAGGAAGGAGTATCCAAGCACTGTATTTGATTTCAGTGGGATTGATTTAAAGGTGGTTAAAGACATGATACCAGAATTGATAAGATTGCAGAAAGAGTATGCTACAAAAGATTTAGTTTATGTAGGGGTTAATAATAAGAAAAATTTCCCTACTAAACAAACGGGTTGCGATTTTATCATGTCCAGTTCTCCAGGTTATGCTTTTAAATATAATAATAGTAAATATGCTTTATATTTAAATAAAACACAACATAGTAATAAAGATGAACTGACAAAAGCTATAGAAACACAACAAAAGCATTTACAATGGAGAAATCTACCAAAATTTAATGGAAGCAATCAAGCAATAAATAATTGGGCAGGTGACACCGCAAATGCAAATTATATTTTATATCACGAATTTGGTCACATTATTGATTATTTATACAATATTAGAAACAATCCTGATATCATAAACTTATTTCTCAAACAAAGGACAAGCATTATCACAAATGGGTATAAAACAGCGCAGCCAATTAGTTCATATAGCAATACAAGCATTAGCGATTTCATAGCAGAGGCTTTTGCTGATACTCAGGTAAGTAAAAATCCCAACCAAATGTCTATTGAAACTTTGAAAATTATAAATAAACTTGCAGGTATTTAATATGAAGGATAAAACAATTTTTGAATTTCCTACGAATACGATGACTGGTTGCCCCTCAAAAGAAAATGTGCAATTAGTTTGTGACTACTGCCTGCATTTAATTAGAAGTAAGGAGGACTTTTTAAGCGATGCCTATGTATTGTCATGTTCTGCTTTCCCTGACAAAATACCTGACGTATTTTATTTTGACGGCAAAAAACATGACCGACCATGTCCAGATTTTGGACAGAAAAACGACATTATATTTGAATTAAACCATGAACGATTAGCATGGGATTTAGAATGTATTAAAAATTTTGATGAACAAATCAAAAAAGAGTATCCATACATACTAAAAAATGAAAAAAAATGGATTAAAACAAAGCAAGGAAAAGAATATTTAGAATTAGTAGAAATAAATCAAAAATGGTTGGAAACAGAAGATGGTAAAGAATATTTAGCAACAAGATTAATAGAATTAGAAAAACATTATAAAAAATAAATGACCCAAGAATTTAGTAAAGAATCAGTTGAAATGTTTGATTTATTTATGAAGTATGTAAAATGAAAGGAGCAAAAATATGACAGAATTAGGACCAACAAGAAAAACATTAGGAAAAACATGTGAATATTGTAAACATAGTAAGACAATTTATATTGGTGAAGAAGGGGAATGCACCCAAAATGACGAATGGGCTTACTATTTTCTAGCATGCGATGCTTTCCCAGAAACCGAATTAGAAAAACTTAGATTAACATGGGAAGATATTGAAGATAAAATTGGTGGTAAAAAACACAAAACACCTCGCCCTGATTTAGGTCAAGTCAATGACTGGGTATTTGAACTAAATGAGGAGTTAGTTGCTGAACATTTAGAATGCATAAAGGAAACGGAAAAAAAATATAAAGTGAATTTATAACAGAAGCATTTGCAGATGTTATGGTAAGTAAAAATGCAAAGCCTACTTCACTTGAAGTAATGAAAATAATTAACTCTAAAATATAAAGGAGATAAATAATATGCTTAGCGATCTTGGTGCTGTTCCTATTTACCATCCAGATGAAAATTATACTCATGTATGTGAAAATTGCGTTCATTTTAAAATGAAATCCATCGACAGAACTGATGATGGGTCTACATGTAAAAGAAATGAAAACGGCGAAATTATAGAAATTTATGATATAAAAGGTAATCCGTATAGTGTTGTGGATGTTAATTTAGATTATCATTTTAGCATTCTTTATTGTGATGCCTTCCCCGATGGTATACCAGAAGATTTATATTTTGAAAGTCACAAAAAACCACGCCCCGATTTAGGACAAAAAAATGAAGTGGTATTTGAGCCTAAGACAGATTAATAAAAGCCCCAATCGGGGCTTTTTTTATATTACTTTTTTCTCAATTGCTAAGTTTGTCTATAGCTTCATCGAGTTGCTCACCTGAGATGTTTATGTATTCCATAGTGGTTTTTAAGTCTCCGTGTCCCATCATTTGTTGAATAACAAGCGGATTTATGTTTTTTCTGGCACAGAGTGTCCCGAATGAATGCCTTGCACAATGTCCTGTGATATGTCGTGTGATACCTATTTGTTTTATAATTTCTTTTACTTTTCTATTCCAACACTCGTAATTTGGAATGTTAAAGACCTTGTCTTTGTATTTTAGCCTTTGCTTTTCTATGATTTCGAGAGCTGTTTTGTGAAGTTTCAATGCGATGACATTACCTGTTTTTTGTTGCTTGATGTAAATCCTATTGTCTATGATGTCGCTGAATTTTA
>Ga0099364_10001403_pt1 | contig 39991 bp, 30 predicted proteins | sample TergutTh196P3_FD_73070 | JGI IMG/M metagenome (GOLD analysis project Ga0099364, IMG submission 73070) | Microcerotermes parvus P3 segment gut microbial communities from Pointe-Noire, Republic of the Congo - Th196 P3 | ecosystem: Host-associated > Arthropoda: Insects > Digestive system > Gut ... | reverse complement strand
GCGAAAATCGTGAAAACTGTCGGAAATAGGGCGGATAACATGCTGAACGGAAAAACGCACCCCAACGTTATTCAACGAGCGCGGCACAGGAATTGTTTCCAACAGTTCCAGCAGCGTATCTCCCTCGTACCATGTCATATTTTCGGATTTATCCACTACATTGTCACCCAGTTTGGCGGAAATGGGTATAAAATAGATGTTTTCCGGACGAAATTCCATTGACACTTCCATATAATCGCTCTTTATTTTTTCAAAAACAGACTTTTCATATTCCACCAAATCCATTTTGTTGACACATACCGCTACCTGCCTGATACCCAGCAGTGATGCTATAAAACTATGCCGTACAGTCTGTTCCGTCATTCCGTTTCGTGCGTCAATAAGGATAAGGGCTAAATCGGCTGTCGAAGCGCCCGTTACCATGTTTCGCGTGTATTGAATATGTCCGGGCGTATCGGCGATGATAAACTTGCGGCGCGGCGTGGCGAAATAGCGGTATGCCACGTCTATGGTGATGCCCTGTTCGCGTTCGCTTCGCAGTCCGTCTGTAAGCAGGGCAAGGTTAATTTCTTCGTTGCCGCGACTTCGTGACGCCGTTTCCACAGCCTCCCACTGGTCTTCAAAAATTGACTTGCTGTCGTAGAGCAGCCTGCCTATAAGCGTACTTTTACCATCGTCAACGTTGCCGGCGGTGGTGAAACGCAGCAATTCCATGTCTAAATAACCGTTGTTTTCCATTTATGAAAATAATATACTAATTTTATGATGCGTTTTACATTGTTTTAATAGAACGCGGTGCAAAGATAACGCTTTTTTCAACTCCAACAAAAAAACAGGTTACCCTTTTCAGAACAACCCGTTTTTTTTAAGTTATTAAAGTTTAGTCTTTAAATTATTGTTAAGTTAATGATAAATTGAGGTATCATTGCGATTTTTATCCTCATTTACAGTCATTCCGACATAGTGATGAATCTAAAATATACGTCATAGTAAAATTTACTTAACACTACTTCCTTTTTCTTCACAGATTGTGCTGCAAAATTTTATTTGGTCAAAAGCGCTCTGCATCATTTAGGCAAAGAAAGTATAAAACATCAATGGAATGAAATAGTGCGTAAAATCAAAACTCCTTATTTTCAGGATGTTCAGAGAGATAAATCGCAAAATGGGTCATGGATAATGACGAGAAAAACATTTTTTTTGTAACCTTTTTCTGATTTTTACGTATAAATGGGTGAGCAATGAATGTAGTCATAATAAAATACAATGCAGGAAACGTTTACTCGGCTCTTTATGCGCTAAAACGTTTGGGGGTTCAGGCAATGATTTCCGACAGTCCCGAAGAAATACGCAATGCCGACAAAATTATCTTTCCCGGCGTGGGCGAAGCATCTTCGGCTATGACTTACTTAAAGGAGCGGGAATTGGACAAACTGATTGTTTCCTTGAAACAGCCTGTTTTGGGAATTTGTTTGGGACAACAATTAATGTGCCGCTTTTCAGAAGAAGGGAACGTTGATTGTTTGGGAATTTTCCCGCAACAGGTAAAAAAATTCAACTCTCAATGTCACAAAATTCCACAAATGGGCTGGAATGATATTTATAATCTGAAATCGCCTTTGTTTAACGGAATAAGCGAAAACTCATACGTTTATTTTGTACACGGATATTATGCTGAATGTTGCGCGCACACCATCGCAACAGCCAATTATATTCAACCGTACAGCGCGGCTATGCAAAGAGACAACTTTTTTGCAACACAATTTCACCCCGAAAAATCGGGCGATACAGGGCATAAAATACTTGAAAATTTTATGCGCATATCATAGTACAGGTTTCAGTAGCGCATCAGCCCACTAATTGTAACCTATATGCCCTAACGGTGGAAATCCCGGTCCACGGTCATCTACTTTAACGTGACCGTGCGAGGCTTCATATTTTCCCATGTTGTCGCCCAGAGCAAGCAAAAGACGTTTCGCGTGTTCGGGCGTTAGAATAATGCGCGATTTTACTTCCGCCTTCGGAATGCCGGGCATGATGCGGACAAAATCCAGCACAAACTCCGACGTCGAGTGCGATATTATCGCCAAATTGGAATATATCCCCTGCGCAACCTCCTCCTTCAACTCAATATTGATCTGATTGGGATTTGAATTAGGATTTTTGTTTTGATTCTGATTATTTTGATTTTCCATAAATAAGATATAATAATATTATAGATTCCTCATTCCACTGCGTTACATTCGGAATGACGGTTCATACCGAACGAATTGAGGAATCTTAAGCATCTATATTTGCATATTTTGCGTGTTTTTCAATAAACGCCCTTCTTGGCGGCACTTCGTCGCCCATCAGCATTGAGAAAATGCGGTCGGCTTCGGCGGCGCTGTCAATGGTTACTCTGCGCAAAGTGCGGCGGGTGGGATCCATTGTGGTTTCCCAGAGCTGTTCATCGTTCATTTCGCCCAAACCCTTGTAACGCTGCACATGTGGCTTATCGCCTCGAGCGGTGCTCATTTCTTCTATGGCGGCTAATCGCTCTTCTTCCGTCCAGCAATATTGTCGCCTGTTGCCGCGCTTCACTTGATAAAGCGGAGGAGTGGCAATGTACAGATGTCCGTTCTGAATTAGCGCCGACATGTGACGGAAAAAGAACGTCATTATAAGCGTGGTAATATGGCTTCCGTCCACATCGGCGTCAGTCATTATTATGACCTTGTGGTAGCGTAGCCTCGAAAGGTTAAGCGCCTTGCTGTCTTCTTCGGTGCCAATGGTAACGCCCAACGCGGTATAAATATTTTGTATTTCCTCGTTGTCGAAAATTTTATGTTCCATTGCTTTTTCTACGTTCAGGATTTTTCCTCTCAACGGCAATATAGCCTGAATTTTATTATCGCGTCCTGCTTTTGCTGTTCCGCCTGCCGAATCGCCCTCAACAAAGAAAATTTCGCATCGTTGCGGGTCTTTATCAACGCAATCGGACAGTTTGCCCGGCAATCCTGCGCCCGACATCACGTTTTTGCGCTGCACCTGCTCGCGTGCCTTGCGGGCAGCGTATCGCGCCTGTGCCGCAAGTATGACCTTGTCCACAATGGTTCGCGCCTCGCGTGGATTTTCTTCCAAATAGTTGCCCAACGCCTCGCTTACCGCCTGCGAAACCGCTTTTGAAACGTTGTCGTTTCCAAGCTTGGTCTTTGTTTGCCCCTCGAACTGCGGCTCGCCTACCTTTACGGATATTATCGCCGTCAAACCTTCGCGAAAATCGTCGCCGCTAAATTCAAATTTGAGTTTTGCAAGCATACCCTGTTTTTCGGCGTAATTTTTCAACGTCGTGGTCAATCCGCGTCGAAAACCCGTCAAATGCGTTCCGCCTTCTATCGTATTGATATTGTTTACATACGAATGAATATTTTCGGAAAATGACGTATTGTACTGCATCGCTATTTCCACAGGCACTCCGTCTTTTTCGGCTTCTACATTTATAATATTCTCTATCAGTTTTTCGCGCCCGGCGTCCAAATACTGAATAAATTCTATCAATCCGAGTTCCGAATAAAAATCGGATCTGCGATAGCCCTGTGTTGTTTTGCCATCTTCGCCGGGTATGTCTGTAAGGGTACGTTCATCGGTGAGCGACAGGCGAATGCCCTTGTTCAGAAACGACAATTCGCGCAGCCGCGCCTCAAGGATGTCGAAATTGTAATCTACCGTCTGCGTGAAGATGGTAGCATCGGGACGAAAACTGATGATAGTTCCCGTTTTGTCGGTTACTCCTGCTTCGGTTACTTCCGTAAGCGGTTTGCCGATGGAATACTCCTGAACGTAAATTTTTCCGTTACGGTGTATTTCGGCTTTGAAGAAGGACGAAAGCGCATTGACGCACGACACGCCTACGCCGTGCAGACCGCCCGACACCTTGTACGAATCCTTGTTGAACTTGCCGCCCGCGTGAAGCACGGTAAGCACTACTTCGAGCGCCGATTTTTTTTCGGTTTCGTGGTAATCCACAGGAATACCGCGCCCATCGTCGCTTACGGTAACAGAACCGTCTTCGTTAATAACAACGTCAATGTTGTTACAATGACCCGCCAAGGCTTCGTCAATAGAGTTGTCTACTACCTCGTAAACCAAATGGTGTAGCCCTCTGACGCCTATATCGCCAATGTACATAGCCGGACGCAAACGTACTGCCTCCAAGCCCTCAAGCACTTGAATATTACTTGCTGAATATTCGTTATTTTGTGTATTTATCGGATTATTATTATCCATTTTTAAGATTAATGAAAATTTGATGCAAAAGTATAAAAAAATATGAAAAAGAAAAAACTTTTTTGCGGATATTATTTTTTTATTTATCTTTGCGCCCGATTTTGAATTACGAATTTTGTCCCGTTGTGTAATGGTAGCACTACAGATTTTGGTTCTGTCTGTCTAGGTTCGAATCCTGGCGGGACAACTTTTTGAAACGTTAAACAACTTTAAATAAGATGTTTGGCGTTTTTTGATTTCTGGGAATGACCCCTTTTTTGTCCCTGAATTGTCGGTATGAGAAAAAACATTTTTATTCTTCGGGTACATAGATACGGCATCTTCCCATAAAAAATATTTATTAATTAAGGTAATTGAAGTTATTCCTGTGTGGAAACGGCTTTTGGATCTTTACACACAGAGAATTTAAACCTGTCAGCGACTAAACAATTCTAAAAAAAATCAATGTTTCTGAAAAAATTACAAACAAATATTTGTTTTTTAAAAAAAATGATTATCTTTGCTGCGTTATTTATTTTTAAAAATTGTAGCACAATGAAAGAGATCTATTTTTTAAAATTGAAATTGTTGACGCTTGGGTTAATGTTTTCTGTCGCAGTTTTTTCGCAGTTGGGTATTCCTGTGGTACACATAGATTTACACAATAACAGACAGATAGGAAACATAACAAAAGAGACAAAAATATTGGCGGATATGCGTATCGAAAACGCCAATGGCTCAAATTTTCCGTCCGAAATGCTTTTCAATAACCAGATAAGGATTAAGGGCAGAGGCAATTCGTCATGGAATTCGCCGGAAGCGGAAAAGAAGTCGTATTCCATTGATTTGGTGAACAATGCAGACCGAAGAATTGATGTTCCCTTGCTGGGAATGCCCAGAGAATCGAACTTTATTCTGTATGCGTCATTTTTTGACAAAACGCATATAAGGAATTATTTTTCCTACCATCTGGCGACAGCCATGGGACATTGGGCTTCGCGAAGCAGATTCGTGGAACTGTATATTAATGGCGATTACAGAGGGTTGTATGTGGTTGGCGAAAACATCAGACAGGGGGCAGACCGCATGGACGTAAAAGAAGGCGGTTTTATACTTGAACAGGACTATCCGCAAAGATTGCAACGCGAAGGCGATGAATACATTACATCTTCGAGAACATATACGGGAAGATACTACGGAGACGCCCGCGAAACCGATCATCTGTACTTTTCTTTTCAATATCCTGCTGATGGTGACCGTACCGATGCGCAAACAGAATACATCAGCGACTACATAGCCGCCTTCGAGGAGGCGTTGTATGGAGATAATTTCGCGCACCCCACAGAGGGCTATCGCAAATACGTTGACGTTCATTCGTTTGTGGACTGGTATATCATTTCGGAACTTGCCGGCGACTGGGATCATTGCGAATTCTTGTCAAGTTGCTATATAAGCAAGCCGGAGGGAGGAAAATTGCAAATGATGCCCGTATGGGATTTTGATGTTGGCTATAAGGTTTATGTTGAGGATTTACATGCGCGAATTCGTGTTCCATGGATCAGTCGCATGTGGCAAGATGCAACATTCAGACAATTGGTTTTTGCCCGATTTGCCGAATTGGCGCCGATTCTCGACGACGCGCTTTCGCATGTCCAAGAGGTGGCGGAACAGTTGAATCATCACGGAGTTATTGACAGAAATTTTGAAAGATGGGACATTCTCGGTAAACGAGTGTGGCCCGAAAACCAGCCGTATGCGGCAAGAGAATTTATTCCCAGCACCTACGCAGGAGAAATACGCAAATTGACGCAGTGGATACGCCAGCGTTTTCTGCATATAGCCACTAACGGCAACAGTAATTATTGCGAGGTGTTAAGCAAAATTAAACCTTCAATTCATACAATAGATCAGAATCTTTACGAAAGGGGGCAGTTGCCGATGGCTGTTGAAACAAGCAGATTTCAAACAGGCGTATCGGGCGTTACAACGACTTACGTTTGGAACAATGCAAATTCTGCATCTCGCGAACATACAATCAACAGTTACGGAGATCACAGGCTGACGATAAGAATAGGAAACTGCGAGAGTCAAACGTCAGTATTGAGCGTTAAGGAATTAGCGCCTGTCACTGTTTCAGGAAATGAATATGTATATGACGCAACGTCAAAGAATGTTACCGTATCAACAAGTCCGCCGTCTTTACCTGTACGCGTGACCTACAACGGCAGAACAGAGCCGCCGGTTGCGCCGGGCGTATATCGCGTTGTAGCCGAAATAGACCATGAACATTACAAGGGGCAACAGGTTTCAACGATGGAAATAAAACTTTTAGATCCCGCTCTTGTTGATGCAACCCTAAAAAATATTACGGTTAGCAGCGGCGGTCTGTCGCCCGACTTTTCAGCCAACATCACGGAATACGACTTAAACGTGTCGTATGACGTAACAGCAATTACCGTTGCGGTTACAACCAATCAGGAAGGCGCAAGGGTCGAAAGGTCTGTAACCAACTATCCGCTTAACATAGGCTCAAATCCGATACCAATCAGAGTTACCGCCCGAGACGGCATAACCGAAAAAACATATACGGTAAGAGTTACGCGATCTGCCTACACAGTCGCTTCCGTTGAGGTTGTTCCCGGTAACGCGACAATAGAGATAGGTGACACACAGCAATTTTCTGCCGAAGTAACACGTAGCGGAGAATCTGTTTACAGTAGTTTGATACTTAACGAGGTAAGCGGCGAACACAAATATGTCGAGATTTTCAATTCGAGCGATGAAGAAATTTCACTGGAAGGGGTAATAATTCAGAGAAATGAAGGTCCCGTACTGTTTCCCGCGAATGGCAGCGAATGGGTCGGCACGGCTGCCGATGTCATTCCTGCGGGCGCGTACCGTTTAATTCTTTTCCGAGACGCTACACTTACCTTGTTTGATAATCCTGCATTTGTTGGCTGGGAAGTCACTTCGGGAATATCCGACCAGCAAATTCTGAAAGTTGCTATTGTTGATCCGTCAGGAAACGAATTAGACGTCTTTATACGCGGCGAAGAGCCTCTTCCTGCTTGGCAATCAACGCAAGGCGTTACGCGAAACCGCATTCAAAGTTATTCCCGCATGAGCGACGGCTCGTGGGCATACGCCGAGCCAACGCCGGGCGCAGTAAATGGAAATAAAATGAGCGATATAGTTAGTCCGGGGTATTTAACCATCACTAACGATGTAATATGGACGCTATCAGGCGCGTCGTCGCTATCTACAACCATCAATACAAACGGCTTGCTTACGGTAGCTGCCAACGAAACCGCTACAACGCTCACCGTAAGGGCTACATCGAAGGTGGACAACAGCAAGTTTGGCGTTGCAACCGTAACAATACAGCAACCCATCGTTCCGGAAGTTATAATAACGGTAACGCCAACAGATCCTACGGTAATTAAGGGCGACTCGCAGCAGTTTGCAGCCCAAGTAAAAATTGATGATGTAGAACTTATTAACAATTTGGTAATTAACGAGGTAAGCGGCGAACACAAATACGTTGAAATTTATAATTCGGGCGATGAGGATATTTCATTGGAAGGCGTGAAGCTTCAAAGAAATGGCGGACCCGCTACGGGAGGCAGCGAATGGACAGGAACGGCGGCAGATGCAATTCCTGCCGGAGAATATCGCTTGTTCCTTTTCAATTCTTTTACGACAGGGTTGGACAATAATCCTGCATTTACAGGCTGGACGCTTCCTTCGGGAATATCCGACCAGCAAATTTTGAAGGTTGCTCTCGTTGATCCGTCAGGATACGAAATAAGCGTCTTTATTCGCGGCGAGGAGCCTCTTCCTGCGTGGCAAACAACGCAAGACGTTACGCGAAACCGCGTTCACAGTTATTCCCGCATGAGCGACGGCTCGTGGGCGTATGCTATTCCAACGCCGGGCGAAGAAAACGATGAAAAAGAAGAAGACATAATAAGTCCGGGATACATATCAACAAGCGCCGTAACGTGGTCAGTATCAGGCGCTGTGTCGTCATCTACAACAATCAATGCAAACGGCTTGCTGACGGTAGCCAACGATGAAACCGCTAAAACGCTCACGGTTACTGCAACATCAACCGCTTACGATTCCAAATTCGGAATGACAACGGTTGTTATCCATACTGACGCTGTAACAAACGCCGAAGAACTGTTCGTTTCCGAACTTAACGCATACCCCAATCCGTTTATGGACGCGGTAAGAATAACAGGCGTGGACGCGGCGACAATCTCGACGACAACCCTGCGCGTTTTCAACATGGCAGGCGCAACGGTGCATACGCAAATAATAAATAATCCCGAAGAAATCGTCAATTTGGAACATCTGCCTGCGGGCGTGTATGTTTTCAGCATTGAAAGTAACGGAAATGTTAAAACAATTAGAGTTGTAAAAAATTAGAAATAAAAATAAATATATGAAAAAATACAGTTATAAGCAGAAAATTGAGCCTGTTCTTAAAGAAGGTATAAATTCTTATGATATAATCAGGCGCTATGAAAAAATTCCAACTGAAATATACGCCAATGCAGATGACGCCGTTTTGGAAGTTGCCCAAAATATTGTTGAACTGATTCAGAAAAAGGCGTTACGCGGCGAGCCTTTTGTGCTTGGTTTAGCCATGGGCGCTACTACTTCCACTCTATATAGTGAATTGGTGCGCCTGCACAAGGAAAAGGGGGTCAGTTTCAAAAACGTTCATACATTCAATATTGACGAGTATTATCCGCTATCGCCCGATGCTGTTCAAAGCCGCTTACGGTACGTGAAGGAACATTTATTGGATCATGTTGATATTCCGAAGGAAAATATCAATTATCCCGACGGCTCGCTTCCCTCCGAATCGGTTGATGCGTTCTGTGCCGCCTACGACCGAAAAATTACCGCGTTGGGCGGTATTGACTTGCAAATACTCGGTATCGGTCAGACGGGTCATATAGGCTGCAACGAGCCGGGGTCTATGATTAACTCGCTCACACGATTAGTTACTCTTGACACAACGACCCGCATTGCCGCAGCCGACGATTTTTTCGGCGAAGAGTACGTGCCGCGATTTGCCATCACTATGGGAATAGGCACCATACTTGCCGCGAAAAGACTGATATTAATGGCATGGGGCGAAGGCAAAGCGCATATAATACGCGATGCTGTGGAAGGCACCTTAACCGATATGTTGCCGACTTCGTTTCTGCAAAACCACCCAAATACGAAAATAATACTCGACCTGTCAGCCGCTTCGGAACTTAAACGCGTGAAAACGCCATGGTTAGTAGGCGCCTGCAACTGGAACGACCGCCTTATACGTAAGGCTGTTGTTTGGCTGTGTCAGAAAACTAAAAAACCGATATTGAGACTAACCGAACGCGATTATAACGACAACGGAATGAGCGACTTAATAACGCAGCATGGTCCGGGTAGCAAAATAAATATTGACGTTTTTAACGATTTGCAGCGCACTATTTCGGGTTGGCCCGGCGGCAAACCCAACGCCGACGACAGTACGCGCCCCGAACGCGCAACGCCATACCCCAAGCGCGTAATAATTTTCAGTCCGCACCCCGACGACGACGTAATTTCCATGGGCGGAACATTTGCACGATTAGTACAGCAAAAACATGATGTTCACGTTGCCTACCAAACCTCCGGAAACATAGCCGTATTCGATGACGACGTGATACGCTTCCTCGATTTTGGCAATCAGTTCAGTAAGATTTTAGACCTTTCGAGCGGCGACGACGCAAAAAATGTTTACCAAAAATTAGCAAATGAATTGGTAAATAAAAAGCCGGGCGATCCCGATTTGCCCGAAGTACGCAAACTAAAAGGAGCCATTCGCCGTAGCGAGGCGTTGGCTGCCGCGCGATATTTGGGCGTACCCGACGATAATGTACATTATTTGGAAATGCCTTTTTACGAAACAGGAACAGTGAAGAAAGGCGATTTGGAAGACGCCGACATACAGATAATCATTGATTTATTACAAAAAGTCAAACCACATCAGGTATATGCAGCCGGCGACCTTTCTGACCCGCACGGAACGCACCGTGTCTGTATTGACGCTATATTTGCGGCGCTCAACGAATTGAAAAACGAAAAATGGATGAAAGATTGTCGTGTTTGGCTGTATCGCGGCGCATGGCAGGAATGGGATCTCGATCAGGTGGATATGGCTGTGCCGTTGAGTCCCGAAGAGGTGCTTATTAAGCGCAAGGCTATTCACAAACATTCATCGCAAAACAACGGTCCTGTATTCCCCGGCTCCGATTCACGCGAGTTTTGGCAACGCGCCGAAGAACGTAATCACGCAACCGCCGTAATGTACGACAAACTCGGAATGGCAGAATATCAGGCAATAGAAGCGTTCGTGAGATACAAAATTTAGTGATGTATCCCCGAACGCACTGAATGAAAAAATTAAATAAATTTTAAGTACTGTTTATCGCCGAGTATCAGTTTATTGGTAAAATTATCATGTACCATCGTATTATATTTTTTCGTACTTCAATGGAAAATTTTGGTACATTAGATTAATGTAAGTATTTACCCGTTGTTTACAATAGAAAACCTGTCTCAAAAGCCCGTCATTTATGGGTAAACCCGCTATGAATTTTGCCTTTTTTGCGCTTTTGAGACAGTTCCTTTCAATAATTATTTTGCATACCTGTACGTTTTACCCCAATATCGTGCTTGGTCGCCGAGTTCTTCCTCGATGCGCAATAGTTGGTTGTACTTGGCAATACGGTCTGAACGCGAAGCCGAGCCTGTTTTTATCAAACCGGTATTCAACGCTACTGCAAGGTCGGCAATAGTGTTGTCTTCCGATTCGCCCGAACGATGGCTCATAACAGCGGTATATGAAGCACGATAAGCCATGTTTACAGCGTCAATGGTCTCCGTAAGCGAACCAATTTGATTTACCTTCACTAAAATAGAATTTGCCGTTTTGGTTTCTATACCCATCGCTAAACGCTTGGTATTGGTAACAAACAGGTCGTCGCCTACTAACTGTACTTTGCCGCCTATTGTGTTGGTCAGGAGTTTCCAGCCGTCCCAGTCGTCTTCTGCCATACCGTCTTCGATAGAGATAATCGGGTATTTGTCCGTCCAGTTTTTCCAATAATCTACCATTTGCGAGGGAGTAAGTTTTTCGCCGGTTGATTTTTTGAAATGATAAACGTTTTCGTCAGTCAGAAAATATTCTGAAGAAGCGGGGTCGAGCGCAAGGTAAACGTCTTCGCCGGGTTTGTAGCCCGCTTTCTCAATAGCTTGAAGGATAACTGTTACCGCTTCCTCGTTGGATTTCAAATCGGGCGCAAAACCGCCTTCATCGCCTACGTTGGTTGAATAACCGCCCGCCTTCAATACAGATTTCAAATTGTGGAAAACTTCGGTACCCATACGCATTGCTTCCGAGAAACAGGTTGCGCCAACAGGCATAATCATAAACTCCTGAAAGTCTATGCTGTTATCGGCGTGAGAGCCGCCATTGAGAATGTTCATCAACGGTATTGGCAGCGTGTTTGCATTAACGCCTCCAACATAACGATACAGCGGTAATCCGGTAACTGCTGCCGCAGCGTGCGCTGTTGCCAACGAAACGCCAAGTATTGCATTTGCGCCAAGATTGCCCTTGTTAGGCGTACCGTCTAATGCAAGCATCGTAGCGTCAATCTCGTTTTGCTCGGTTACGTACATTCCGCACAATTCATCGTTTAGAACAGTGTTTACGTTTTCAACGGCTTTCAATACGCCTTTGCCCATGTAGCGTCCTTTATCGCCATCGCGCAGTTCAACGGCTTCATGTATTCCGGTGGAGGCTCCCGAAGGAACTATTGCGCGTCCGGAATGACCGGAACTTGTGTGAACTTCTACCTCTACGGTAGGATTGCCGCGTGAATCAATTACTTCGCGACCTAAAATTCTTATGATTTGTCCCATATTTAAAAATTTATTAAAAATTAGTTTTGATTTCAGATTGCAAAGTAAATCATTTTTGAGGAAATAATGAAAAAAACTTGAAAATTTGCTGATAAAGGTTTATTTTTTTTGCTGATTTGTAAAAAATGACTAATTTTGCGAAATTTTTTTTAACCATGAGTGAAAAAACAAGATATTCGGATATTGAATTGGATGAGTTTAAGCAACTTATCATCGAAAAATTGGAGAAAGCCAAGAAAGATTACGATTTGCTGAAGGGCGCAATAACCAACAGCACAGGTAATGATACAGAAGATACTTCGCCAACGTTCAAAGTGTTGGAAGAAGGGGCAGCAGCCTTGTCGAAGGAAGAAGCCGGACAGTTGGCGCAACGTCAGGCTAAATTTATTCAGCACTTGCAGGCTGCATTAATACGTATAGAAAACAAGACGTATGGCGTTTGTCGTGAGACAGGACTATTGATACCCAAAGAACGGCTTCGCGCAGTACCACACGCCACGTTGAGCATTGAGGCTAAAAACGACGGGAAATAGTTTAAAGTTTAAAGTTTAAAGTTTCAGGTTTAAAGTTCAATGTTTGATGTTTAAAACCTGAAACCTCAAGCCTGAAACCTGAAACCTCAAACCTCAAACTTCAAACCTGAAAATAATATGATTGGCGTTTTTGATTCGGGATATGGTGGATTAACGGTTCTTAAAGAATTTGTGAAGTTAGCGCCTGAATATGATTATCTCTATTTGGGCGATAATGCACGGACTCCGTATGGAACGCGCTCTTTTGAAACAGTTTACAAATATACGCTTGAATGTGTTAAACATCTGTTTGACAGCGGTTGCCGATTGATAATTTTGGCTTGCAACACCGCGTCTGCAAAAGCGCTTCGCAGTATTCAACAAAATGATTTACAGCCGCATCAGCGCGTTTTGGGCGTAATACGACCAAGCGCCGAAGTAATTGAAAAATACACGCAATCGGGCGCTGTTGGCGTGTTGGGTACAGTCGGAACAGTGCAGTCGCTTTCTTATCCTATTGAAATAGCGAAAATTAATCCGCAAATACAAGTTTTTCAGGAAGCCTGCCCGATGTGGGTGCCGTTAGTGGAAAATAATGAATATCAAAATGATGGAGCCGATTTTTTCGTTCGTAAGCATATTGACAATCTGCTGCGACAAAATCCTGATATTGACGTAATTATGCTGGCTTGCACACATTATCCGCTGTTGATTGATAAAATCAGAAAATACACTCCCGCCCGTGTTAAAATTTTATCGCAGGGCAGTATTGTTGCCCAAAGTCTGTTAGATTATTTACAACGGCATACAAAAATGAATAATCAACTGACAAAAAACGGCTTACGAAAATTTATAACTACCGATTCGCCGGAAATGTTCGATAAATATGCCACTATTTTTTTCGGCGAAAATGTAAAATCTGAGAAAACATTTCAATTTTTTTGAAAAATATTGTGTAGTTTAAACAAAAATTTATTATTTTTGCAAATCTTTTAGAATTTAAAAATTCAGACGCAATGCCGGAAAAAAATACAGTTAGTACGCTCAAGTTCAAATTAAATTCATTGCTTGAGATCACACGCGCAATAAACGACAATCAGCCTATTGACGCGCTGTTGGACAATTATGTGAACATACTTCGCGACCAATTAAAAATCGGTAAAGTAATCATGTTCAAATACAATGATGGTTGGGAGTGCATACTTTCGGCGGGAATTTCTAAAGACGTTGTTAATGGGATCAATGTGAAGGATATGCTGCTTTCTTACGACGAAATTACCTTTATTTCCTCTGAATTGGATAAATTGCCGGATATTGATATAGTAATACCTGTTTACAACAACAACAAAGCCATTGCATACGTGCTGATTGGCGATATTGAAGAAGAAATGGAAGGCGTAAGTCCTGTTATCAAGCACCTGCATTTTATTCAGACAATTTCAAACATCATTGTTGTTGCCATTGAAAATATACGTCTGTTTAAGGAAAGCCTTCAACGCGAGGCGCTTCGCAAAGAGTTGGAACTTGCCTCGCAGATGCAAAATATGCTTGTGCCAAGTTCTAACAGCCTGCCCAGCAATAAATGCATGAAAATGAGGTCATTTTACAAACCTCATCACGAAGTGGGCGGCGATTATTTTGATTATATTGATTTGGGCGATAAAAAAATTGGCTTTTGCGTTGCCGATGTATCGGGAAAAGGAATGGCGGCGGCTCTGATGATGTCAAATTTTCAGGCGACGCTTCGGGCTTTATTTACCGCCGAAATATCAATGGACAGCCTTATGCAAAAGATGAACAGGCGAGTGTACGAAAGCGCACAGGGCGACAAGTTCATCACAATATTTATTGCCCGCTACGACTGTGTTAAGCATCAATTAGAATATGCAAATGCCGGTCATACTCCCACCATATTGTACAATATAGGCAGCAAAAGCATGGAATTGCTCAAAAGCGCATCGCTTGGGCTGGGAATGAATGATATATTGCCTGTTACCAACGTTAAAACGCTGACAATCACGGAAGATTGCCTGATGCTTTCGTACACCGACGGATTGGTAGAACTGTTGTCGGATACCGACGATGGCTGCGTAAAAGAGGCATACGATGTTTTGGAAAACGCCGTACAAAATGCTTCCGACATTGACGTTGTTATCCAAAAAGTTATTGACGCTCAAAATTTGCAAGGCAAAAATCAGGCTGTTTTTGATGACGTCACATTTCTTGGAGTAAAGTTTTTTGCCTGAACAATATACAGAATATTCAGGCAAAAAACATTTCTACACAATATATTCAGTCGAAACGGTGCTTCCGCCGCGTCCTGTCCAGTTTGTATGAAAGAACTCGCCGCGAGGCTTGTCCACACGCTCGTATGTATGCGCTCCGAAATAGTCGCGTTGGGCTTGCAGCAGGTTTGCTGGCAAACTTGCTGCGCGATAGCCATCGAAATAACTCAACGCCGATGTGAATGCAGGAACAGGAATACCGTTCATTATTGCCAAAGATACCACGTTGCGCCAACTCTCCTGCGCGTCCATAAGTTTTTCCGAAAAATACGGGTCTAACATGATATTTGCAATATTAGGATTTTTGTCAAACGCGTCTTTTATTTTGCCAAGGAAAACAGAACGTATGATACAACCACCGCGCCAAATAAGAGCAATGCCGCCATTATTCAGTTCCCATCCGTATTCTTCGGAAGCGGAACGCATCAACGCATAGCCCTGCGCATACGATACTATTTTTGCTGCGAGTAACGCTTTGCGCAAGTCTTCTATTAACGCGCGACGGTCGCCTTTAAATTCAGGCGCTGGTCCGGTTAGTATTTTCGAGGCGGCTACGCGTTCGTCCTTTTGCGCCGACAAGCAACGCGAAAATACCGCTTCGCCTATCATTGTCAGTGGAACGCCCTGATCTAATGCCGCAAGTACAGTCCATTTGCCTGTACCTTTTTGTCCGGCGGCATCAAGAATTTTATCTATAACAGGCTCGCCGTCAGAGTCTACATAGCCAAGAATATCGCGCGTGATTTCAATTAAGTAACTGTCCAATTCGCCCTTGTTCCACTCGGCAAATACCTCGTGCATATCTTCGGGGTTCATTTTTAAAAGGACTTTCATCAAATGATATACTTCGCAAATAAGTTGCATATCTCCATATTCGATGCCGTTATGCACCATCTTCACGAAATGTCCGGCGCCATCGCGTCCTAACCAGTCGCAACACGGGCTGCCATCGGCTACTTTGGCTGCAATAGCCTGAAAAATAGGCTTCACAGAATTCCACGCTTCCGGCGAACCGCCCGGCATGATAGAAGGACCCCGCAATGCGCCCTCTTCGCCTCCCGATACGCCCGTGCCGATATACAACAAACCTTTGCTTTCGACATATTTCGTGCGACGATTTGTGTCGGGAAAATGAGTGTTGCCGCCATCTATGATTATGTCGCCCGGCTCAAGATGGGGAATAAGCAGTTCGATAAAATCATCAACCGCCTTGCCCGCTTTTACCATTAACATTACTTTGCGCGGTCGTTTCAACGATGCGACAAATTCCTCAATACTGTGAGCGCCAAATATTTTTTTGCCTTTACCGCGTCCGTTAACGAAACTGTTCACTTTTTCAACCGTTCGATTGTACACGCTTGCCGAAAAGCCCTTGCTTTCGATGTTCAATACGAGGTTCTCGCCCATTACGGCTAAACCTACCAATCCAATATCTGATACTTCCTTCATTATTCTTTGTTTTTTTATTATGCTAATTAATTGTTATTTTTTTTTTGCAAAGTAAGATAAAATTTTTGATAATTCCAAACGCGAGATCGAAAAAATAAATCAGAAAATTAAAGACAATAGAATTTTGTTTTTTATGAACATTTTTTTGTGTTTGTCCGTTTTTATTATATCTTTGCGCCCGTGTTTAGTTCGACAAATATAAGGAAAATCGTATCCTTGCTTTTCGTGGTAGTTATTGTAACTCACTATGTTAGCAGGCATTTCTTTTTCCATGCTCATATTATTGAGGAAATTTACATTGTTCACTCCCACCTCCACAACAATTCCCACAACGAAACAGATAGCGGCGGACATACAAAAGAATGTGTCATAATTATTGCGCGTGGAACACACGTTGAATACATTGATTCACACTGTTACAATACTCCCGAGCCTCTGCAATTTTATACATATCAAAACAAAGTTATAGAGACGGCTCACTGGGTAGCCTCTTTATACCTCCAAAACCCCACGCTGCGAGCGCCGCCGGTTGTTTAGTTTAAAGTTTAAGGTTTAAAATTTAAGGTTTTCCGTCATTGCGGCAAAACAATTTTTCGATATACGACAAATAAACAGTCGTAATCACCCATTTTTTAATTCAATATAATATTTAACACAATGAAAATAAAATTCATACAGGTACTTTTTGTACTTACAATTAACATATTTGCATCATTAGCGCAAACAATATCAAGCGATTCCCACATTACAGGGCATGTGATAGACCGTTCCACCGGCGAACATCTTCCGTTTGTCAGCGTAGTAATAAGAGGTACAATGCTTGGCGCTACAACCGACGTCACCGGTCATTACATATTCAGAAATGTACCAGTTGGCGAATACGTTATCGCAGCGTCGTTTGTTGGCTACGAAACAGTAGAACAAAACGTTACGGTTGTCGCCAACAGAACAATAGAGGTTGATTTTGAACTTGACGAATCTTCCTTTTCAATAGGACAGGTCGTTGTAACTGCCAGCCGTTACGAAACTAACAGAAACGAAGCCGTTTCCATTGTTGGCGTTGTCAGTCCGAGAATTTTTGAAATTACCGGCTCGCCGTTTCTGGCTGACGGACTTAATTTTCAGCCCGGACTGCGAGTCGAAACTACATGTCAAAATTGCGGTTTTCCTCAACTGCGAATAAACGGATTAGAGGGACCGTACACTCAAATTCTCATTGACAGCCGCCCGATTTTCAGCGCACTGGCGGGAGTTTACGGACTGGAGCATATTCCCGCCAATATGGTTGAGCGCGTGGAAGTTGTCAGAGGCGGCGCTTCGGCGTTGTACGGCTCAAGCGCAATAGGCGGCGTGGTAAATATCATTACCAAAGAAACATTGAGAAATTCCTTTTCCATAAGCAATACCACTAATTTGATATACGGAAAAAATACCGATATAGTAACCAATCTCAACGCATCTGTGGTTTCCGACAATAACAGAGCAGGCGTTACCTTTTTCGCCGCATCGCGAAACAGAGAGCCTTTTGATTATAATGAAGACGGTTTTTCGGAAATTGGTAAAATTAACCTTAAATCAGTCGGTTTCAGAGGTTTTTACAGATTGCGATATAACAGCAGGCTTACGCTTGAATATCATACCATTGACGAGTTCAGACGAGGCGGAAACATGTTTGACCGTCCGCCGCACCAAGCCGACATAGCAGAGCAAACCAACCATATTATTCATTCGGGAGGTTTCAAATACGACCTTTTTTCGAGAGAAGGTAAACATGCCTTGCAATTATATACTTCTTTGCAGAAGATTGACCGCGAAAGTTATTACGGCGTAGGACAAGACCCAGATGCTTACGGCGCCACGAATGATTTCTCATTGACGTCTGGCTCGCAATATACGCTTCGAGTGAACAAATTCCTGTTTATGCCGGCTACGTTTATCGGCGGCGTTGAATATTCGCACAATGCACTGAAAGACACGCCTCTCTCTTACAACAGAATTGGTATTGACCAAAAAGTAGATATTTATTCCGTTTATGCTCAAAACGAGTGGCGCGGCGAGCGAACAAACATTCTTTTGGGCGGGCGTTTCGACAATCATTCGTTGATTGACAGGGCAATTATTTTCAGTCCTCGCGTCAGCGTCCGTCATGCGCCTTTTTCGCGACTAAACCTTCGCGGCAGTTATGCCGCAGGATTTCGCGGTCCGCAGGCTTTTGATGAAGACCTGCATGTAACAGCCGTTGGCGGCGGAGTGGCTAAAATTACATTAGACGATGGTCTCGAACATGAAACATCGCACTCGTTCACGCTTTCAGCAGAGTATTCGCAATCGTCGCCACAATCGGCATTTCAATTTCTGACTGAAGGTTTTTATACCGTATTAAATAATGTCTTTGTAATTGATGAGGAAGACGATCCGAACGACCCTGATAATCTGAATTTAGTACGTAGAAACGGCGATGGAGCGGTTGTTGCAGGCGTAAATTTTGAAGCAAATTTTGCGACTGCTAATGGTTTTAACCTAAATGCAGGATTTACTATACAGCAGAGCAGATACACCGACGACGAAGATTGGAGTGAAACCGCAGACGCTGTGCGTGAAATGTTTCGCGCTCCCAATACCTACGGATATATCACCGCAAGCGGAACGGCTTGGAGAAATTTAGACCTCTCGCTGTCGGGTATTTATACGGGAAGCATGAAAGTTCAGTACTTTGCGGGCAATTCGGACGAAAGTCTTCGGTTTTATCACGAAGACCGCGTACATTCCACTTCGGCTTTTTTCGATCTGCACTGTAAAATAGCATACAATTTCAGACTTCGCGACTACGTTACTTTGCAGTTGAACGCCGGAATGAAAAACATATTTAACAGTTATCAAAATGTGTTTGATAGGGGGCCAGAACGCGATGCCGGCTTCATTTTCGGACCTTCGCTGCCGCTAACAGTCTATGTAGGAGTAAGTTTGTCGTTGTAGCGGGTTTGCCGAAAACCTTTACATTCGATGTTCAATAAGAACGAGAACAAAAAATTAAATCAGAAAATTAAAGACAAAATTTTTATTTTTTTTAACATTTTTTTTATTTTTTTGTTTTTTTTTAAGAAAAGAAAATTAACTTTGCCACAATTTTTTTAACGTTAATTTCAAAAAAGTAATAATATGAAAAAGTTTATTTTTTGTTTGTTTGGGTTATGGACTGTTTGTATGACTGCTTTTGCGCAAAACGCTGACCGTCCGAGAGTAACCATTGTAAATAATACTGGATATACCACTTATTATCTGTATATCAAATCAACTGCGGATGACTCGTGGGGAAGCGATTTTTTGGGCAGTAGCGTCATTTCAAATGAAAATTCATTTACCGTAACAATGCCATACGCATTGAATGTTGTAAATCGGTATGATATTCAACTAAAAGATTCGGACGGCGATACATACACAAAGAATAACGTATTGATTTCTAACAACTCCAGAGTTGTTTTTACCTTCGATGATTTTGATAGAAGGACGTCTTCGACTTCGACCACGGCAACGGGTCCTTCAATCACCGTGGTTAACAATACCGGCTATACGGGTTATTATTTGTACGTCAAAACAACTGCTGACAGCAATTGGGGAAGCGATTTGTTAGGTTCTGATATTCTCAGTAATGATCGTTCAACATCTATTAGGCTTCCGCATCCGCTAAATGTTGTAAACCGATATGATTTCAGACTTAGGGATTCGGACGGAGACACGTACACCAAGAACAATGTATTGGTGTCAAACAACGCCAGAATAGTTTTTACTTTCGATGATTTTGATAGGTCTTCTTCGACTTCTTCTTCTAATTCGACTACAAATCCTTCAATAACCATAGTCAATAATACCGGCTACACCGTTTATTATGTTTATATCAGTTCGTCAGAATCGTCTAATTGGGGAGACGACTGGTTGGGCAGTTCGGAAGTTCTTATGACCGGCGAATCAAAGACTTTCAGACTTCAGCAGCCGCTAAATGTTGTAAACCGGTATGATTTCAGGATTAGAGATTCGGACGGCGATAATTATACAAAATACAATGTTACGGTAACGAACAACGCCAGAATAGTCTTTACTATTAGTGATCTGGATTGAAAATGTAACATCTTTGTTTGAAGCGAAAAATCATCACCCCACGCTTCCTTCCAAACTGATTGACAACAATTTTTGCGCTTCTACTGCAAACTCCATAGGCAGTTGGTTGATTATTTCCCGCGCATAGCCGTTTACAATTAATCCTACGGCGTCTTCGGTATTGATGCCGCGCTGATTGCAGTAAAACAGTTGGTCTTCGCTGATTTTCGAGGTTGTAGCCTCGTGTTCTACCACTGCCGTAGTGTTTCCCACTTCCAAATACGGAAATGTGTGCGCACCGCATTTGTCGCCTAACAGCAGCGAATCGCATTGCGAAAAATTTCGAGCGTTGTCGGCGCCTTTCGTTACCTTCACCAATCCGCGATAACTGTTCTGACTGAAGCCTGCTGAAATACCCTTTGAAACTATGCGGCTGCGCGTGTTTTTGCCTGTATGTATCATCTTTGTTCCCGTGTCGGCTTGCTGGCGGTTGTTAGTCAGCGCAACGGAGTAAAATTCGCCGGTAGAGTTGTTGCCTTTCAGAATACACGAGGGATATTTCCACGTAATTGCCGAGCCTGCTTCTACTTGCGTCCACGAAATTTTTGAATTGTCGCCTTTGCATATACCGCGCTTGGTAACGAAATTGAAGATGCCGCCTTTGCCTTCGCGGTCGCCCGGGTACCAGTTCTGAACGGTAGAATATTTCACGTCTGCGTTTTTCATGGCGATAATTTCCACTACTGCGGCATGAAGTTGATTTTCGTCGCGTTGCGGGGCGGTACAGCCTTCGAGGTACGACACGTATCCGCCTTCGTCTACAACAAGCAGTGTGCGTTCAAATTGCCCTGTATTTGCTGCGTTTATGCGAAAATATGTGGACAGTTCCATCGGACAGCGCACCCCTTTGGGAATGTAGCAGAACGAGCCATCGCTGAAAACCGCTGAATTGAGCGCGGCAAAAAAATTATCGCCCGGCGGAACAACCGTACCCATGTATTTCTTTACAAGGTCGGGATATTCGCGCACTGCTTCGCTGAACGAACAAAAGATGATATTATGTTTAGCCAGTTCTTCCTTAAATGTAGTAGCCACCGAAACGCTGTCCATCACAGCCTCTACTGCCACTCCTGCCAGCCATTTCTGTTCTTCGAGCGGTATTCCGAGTTTCTCGAAAGTGCGGCGCAATTCAGGATCAACCTCGTCCATACTGTTTAATACGGGTCTTTGTTTTGGAGCCGCATAATATATAATGTCTTGATAATCAATTTCGGGAATGGTAAGATGCGCCCATTGCGGCATCTTCATGGTTTGCCACTTACGGAAAGCCTTTAAGCGAAATTCGAGCATAAATTCAGGCTCTTCCTTTTTTTGCGAAATCAGCCTGACCGTACCTTCATTAAGACCTTTCGGAATGGTTTCAGTTTCTATATTTGTCACGAAACCGTGCTTGTACTCGCGATTTGCGGCTTCGTTCAATTCGTCGTTCGAGTTATTCATCGTATCTGCGTAATTGAAATTTTTCGCCAAGGTACAGTTTTCTAACTTGCTGGTCGTCTGCCAATTCCTGTGCGGTGCCTGCCTTGAAAATTTTTCCTTCTATCAGCAAATAGGCGCGGTCGGTAATGGAAAGAGTTTCATCAACGTTATGGTCGGTAATCAAAATCCCGATATTTTTCTTTTTCAGTTTGTGTACGATGTACTGAATATCCTCTACGGCAATAGGATCCACGCCTGCGAATGGCTCGTCCAAGAGAATAAATTTAGGGTCAATCGCAAGTGCGCGGGCTATTTCTGTACGGCGTCGTTCGCCACCCGACAACTGTATGCCAAGGCTTTTGCGTATTTTAGTTAGACCAAATTCCTGCAATAACTGTTCAGTGCGCTCGCGCTGCTCGACTTTCGGCAAATTTGTCATTTCAAGCACTGCGCGAATGTTGTCTTCCACGCTCAATTTTCTGAAAACGGAGGCTTCCTGCGCCAAATAGCCAATCCCCCTTTGTGCGCGGCGATACACAGGCTCTTTGGTTATTTCGTTGTCGTCGAGAAATATTTTTCCGTTGTTGGGGGTTATCAATCCTACTATCATGTAGAATGTAGTAGTTTTGCCTGCGCCGTTAGGACCAAGCAATCCAACTATCTCGCCCTGTGAAACCTCTACCGATGCGCCTTTTACAACGGTGCGACTGCGATATTTTTTTACTAAATTTTCTGTTCTAAGTACCATTTACTGTTATGTGTCGTTTTCCGATTTTTTATAATCGTCTGCAAAAGTACAAAAAAAATACAGAAAAATAAAAAAAAGTAAAAAAAAATAGAATGATTAAAAAATATTTGTATATTTGCACCCTCAAAAAATATAATAAATATAATGTATAAAATAATATTATAAAAAATGAAATTTAAAGTAGGCGATAAAGTTAAATATGACGGTGGCGACTGGTGGTTTTACGGAACTGTAAACGCTGTGTTTGAACATTCTATATGTCCATGTTATCGAGTAAGCGTGGATCGTATGGAAAAGAAAAGTTGCAAATTTTCAATCACTCAATTTGAGTTTGAATTGGAAGCGCATGGAGATGTTGATAGCTCTAAGGATAGGCGTAAATGGGAAAATTCAGAAGTTGAATATTTGAAAAAATATTATGGAGTTCTGAATAATGAAGATTTATCCAAAGTGTTGAGAAGAACACCGCAGGCAATCGAAGAAAAGTGGCAATCAGTAAAATCGGAACCCAAACATGAGCCGAAACCGGAATTGAAATTGGAAGCGGTACCACAACAAATGCTGGAACCGAAGCCCAGATCAAAACCGGGAAGAAAACCGGGTACAAAATTAGTAAAGAAATCTGAAAATATTCAGGTAAAAAAACCAGTAGTTAAGCCCGAAACTGAAAAAGTAAATCCAAGAAAAGGGATAAAAAGAGGCGAAGCATGGGAAAGAAATTTTGAATTGTATCAAAAAGGTGCGAAAAGTTCAGTAATTACCGCTTGGATTGCTCAAAACAGAAGAGAATACAAAGTTGGGAAACTGAAAGAGGAAAAGTTTGAAAAATTAATGGGAATAAATTTTCCTTTCGATCCCGCCTTTAAAAAAAAAAAATAGATGGGAAATAAGGTTAGATAAATGGAAAAAAGGAGACAGGGATCTATTACAGCAACAATGGAGACAAAGAAGCGTAAAACAGTACCTTGAAGGTAAGTTACCAACAGGTAAAATTGAAAAGTTAATGGAAGTCGGGATTTTGAAGTGAGATCAGCCCAACTTCCCTACTTTTCGTATGCAGCTTTCCGTATCAACAATATCGCCTGACTTATTTATACCAATGCTCAAAACATTAACTGCTCCTAATTGCAGGACATAACGAAAGGAATTTTCTTTTTGTGATTCATTTTCAACAAATGCACCCTGCCCAAGTACTTTCATTGCTATTACGCCTTTTCCTGCCTGATGCAACTGTTTCACTACAGGCTCAACTTTTTCTACGCTGTCGTCCATGTGCGAACCATAAGCGTTGATACGTACGTGTATAGTATCCACCCATGCCTCGTTTACTGCGGTTTCCATCGCTGCAAGCGAATGACAACTAACGCCATGCGACCGTATTACGCCTCTTTGTTTCAACTTGTCGAGCGCAGTCATGTGATCGCTCAATTCGGTATTCCAACTGCCTGTTTCAACGCAGTGTAGTTGTACGCCGTCTATGTAATCGGTGTGCAGTTCCCGCAAAAATCTCGCTACTACCATTTCTGTGTTAGGGCGTTCTGCTTCGGGCAATGCGCCGCGCCTGAACCAAATTTTTGAGATTAGTACGTAATCTTCGCGCGGGTACGTTTTCAATGCGTCGTACATAACGCCGTGAGTGCCGTATATATCGCCCGAATCGAACATGCGAACGCCTCTATTGTACGCTTCGCGAACAAGTTCTACGCCTCTGTCGTAGCCTGTACGGATAAGATCAGATTGTCTGTTTGACCCGTTAATACCTGTTCCCATACACAACAGCGTTGTCTTTATGCCCGTTTTTCCCAATTCGACCGTTTCATACGGATCGTAATTTGCGGTTGGAACCTGAACAGCCCTTGTTGAACGGGTATCAAGTAACATAGCCCCCATTCCTGCGGCGGCTGTTCCTATAAATTTACGTCTTGAATATGTCATGTTTTTATTATTTAATCGGACAAAAGTAAAAAAAAATATTTTTTTTACAAAAAAACGTAACCTTTTTTTATTTTTTTCGTATAATTAATAAAAGTAATAAAAAAATATCCCCAAAATAATGGATAAATATAAAATAGCACAATCAGAATTTGCAGACGCATCGGAGGCTGCAAAGCATTTAAAAGAACAGTTGTCTGGCGTTGATACGGCATTGGTGTTGTATTTCGCCTCGACATGCTACCCCGCTGAGGCAATATCCAAGGCGATGGCAGATACTTTTGCAGGAGCGCAAACAGTTGGCTGTACTACCAGCGGAGAGTTGTTTTCTGGCTTGATTAAGCAGAATACCGTTGTAGCGATGGCGTTTGGAAAAGAAGTTTTCAAATATTTACATGTAGAAATACTTGAAAATATCAAAGAAGACTGTACAGAAGCGATTAAGCACGCATTTAAGGCGTTTAAGGTTTCGCTTGGAAAATCAATGACCGAATTAGACCCCGCAAAATACGTGGGTATGGTCTTGATTGACGGAATGAGCGGAAGCGAAGAACAGGTAAACGACTTGCTGGGCAATCGCACTAATGTACTTTTCGTTGGCGGCTCGGCTGGCGACGACTTTAAGTTCAAACACACGCATTTGTTTGTTAATGGAAAAACATATACAAATGCCGCCGTGCTGGTACTGATGGAACCCACAGACGGTTTCACTATACTGAAAACTCAAAGTTTTGTTCCGTCCGACAAAAAACTGACCCCCACGAAAGTGGACGAAAAACGCAGAATGGTTATCGAATTTAACGGTAAACCCGCCACGAAAGCCTACGCCGAAGTACTCGGAATTACAACCGAAGAACTTGCGAAAAATCTTGGTCAATATCCGGTAGGGTTGGTGTTCGACGAGGAAAACTTTTTCGTGAGAAGTCCGCAGCACATTGATGGCACGTCAATAGCCTTCTATTGCGCTATAAAAGAAGGACTTGAGCTTACGGTGCTTAGTTCTGGCAATATTGTTGAAGCCACTCGCGTTGATTTGCAAAAATGCGGCGACGCCAATGCGCTTGTAGACTTCTGTTGCTGCCTGCGCACTTTGGAATTAAAACGTAAAAACCAAATAGCCGATTATGCGAAAGTTTTCGCAAATATCCCCGCAATAGGTTTTTCAACATACGGCGAAAGCCATATAGGACATATTAATCAAACATCTACAATGTTGTTATTAAAATAGTTATGAACGATACAAAACAAATACTGAATTATATCATTAAGGAAAAGTCGAATGGCAATACATTTCAGGAATTGAACGTCCAAATGAAAATTATGATGAAGGGCGTTAACGTGAAAAGCATCTTGGAAGACAAAATATCCGAAGAACTTTCTGCTGCCATGACCCAAAAGTTGATAGAAATAGCAAAAGAGTTCGATGTAGATTTAGAAAGAATGGAGGAATAAAAAATAATCCCCCCATTCACTTCTGTCGGTTATCCGTACACGGGACCGTATGCGGCGCACGCCCTGTAGTCAGAGCCTTCTTCGTCGGAGCCGAATGCAGCCCATGCCGCAGGACGAAAGATGTTTTCGTCTGCCACGTTGTGCATACACACAGGAATAGAAAGCATTGACGCCATAGAAATCAAATCGGCTCCAATGTGACCATAGCACGCTGCCGCGTGGTTTGCCCCCCAGTAGTTCATCACCGAATATACGTTTTTGAAACGCCCCGTTCCCGTAATCCTTGGCACAAAGAATGTTGAGGGCCACGTTTTATCCGTGCGTTTGTCAATCGCCTCAAATACCTTTTCGGGAAAATTTACCGTCCAGCCTTCTGCAAGTTGAAGTACAGGACCAACGCCCTTAACCAAGTTCAATCGGCACATTGTAACAGGCATATCGGGACAGGTAAGGAATTTTGAAGAATATCCTCCCCCTCTGAAATACTCTAACGAAGCCGGTCCCCACTGCGTTGCCGACAACATATCCGAAACTTCTGCATCGGTTATTTCCCAGAAAGGTTTCATAACGGGTTTGCCGTTCTGCGTTTGCCGTCCAGTGCCGTCTAATGTACACGAGCCTGAATTAATAAGATGTATTGCGCCGTCCTTCATCAGTCCATCGGGTTTCCAACCGCCCACGCGCTCAATAGCCTCGGCGCTCCAATAAGTCCGCACGTCTGCAAAAATTTGCGACGTGTTGGTAAGCAATCGTCCGAACAGCATTGACATGGCGTTAAGATAGTCGTTTTCGGTTGCGAATACGAAAGGCGCCCTGATACCGTTCCAATCGAACGACGAGTTGAGTATGGCTTCCGAAAAATCGCCGTTGGGAAGAAAATCCGTCCATTGACGCTGTCCCTGAAACCCGCCTGCAATAGCGTTGCGCCCCAACGCTTCTTCGCCGTAGCCCATATCATCAAGTCGGGAATTGCCAACCATCATATCGCGCATGATTTGGGTCATCTTTACCACAAACGCCCAATCATCGTCTTTCTGTTGGCGATTGCGGCGAATTGATTCAGGATTGTGGTCGGGCAATTCGTTGACGGCACAATTTTTCATTGTCCATTCAAGCGCTTTTTTAAACTCGTCCTTATCGTAAATTTCGTGCTGTATTCTGCGAAAAATTTCCGAACAGTCGGCATATTCGGTGCGCATACCGAAATAATCCTGCAACAGATCGGGATTTACCTGCGAGCCTGCAATACCCATTGATACCGTTCCTATTGCCAAATACGATTTTCCACGCATTTGCGCTACTGTTAAGCCGGCGCGGGCAAAACGCAACAGTTTTTCCTGCACGTCGGCGGGAATATTCGGGTCGCCTGCATCTTGCACATTGCGTCCGTATATTCCGAAAGTTGGCAATCCCTTTTGGTTGTGAGCCGCCAATGCAGCGGCAAGATACACGGCTCCGGGACGTTCGGTTCCGTTAAAACCCCAAATGGCTTTAGGGATAAGCGGATTCATGTCAATAGTTTCCGAGCCATAGCACCAGCAGGGAGTTACAGAAAGCGAAAGCCCAACGTTCTCTCTTTCAAACTTTTCGGCGCAATCAGCCGCTTCTTTAACGCCGCCAATGCAAGTATCGGCAATTACGCACTCTACCGCCGAGCCGTCGGGATAGCGCAATGTATTGCTATAAAGCGTCGCCACGTTGCGCGCCATGTTCATAGTGGTCGCCTCCAACGATTCGCGGATACCTTTTCTTCGCCCGTCAATTATAGGGCGTATTCCAATTTTTTTGTTCATTACTGTTTTTGTTTAGTACATATTAAATTTATTAAAAAATACATTATAATACAATGTGCAAATTTATATAAAAAATTTTTGTTTTCCAAACAATAATGTCCAAAAAAAATCACGGATAAATAGTATAGCGCTATATATCAGTGATATAAAAAAGGGGGGGACTATCATCTAACACCCGGAGGCATACCTCCTTCCATTCTGATGATTTGCACGCCGCCGCCGCCGCTTTCCATTCTGCGTATTCCTTCGGGCGGCATACCGCCACCGCCGCCGCCACGCGGCATGTCAGACGATGGCTGATTCCCGCCGCTGAACGAGTTGAAACGATACATAAATGATACCATTCCAAATCGTCCAAGCGTATTTTTCGTGTGCAGGTCTTCGATATAGTTGTCGGTGGTTGTTCGCGAGTGGGTTTTGTTTTGCCTGAGAATATCGTAAACGCTCAACTTGATTGTTCCCTGCTTGTTTTTGAACACGCGCTTTGAAATATCGGCAGTCCACATGGTCATATCACGGTTGAGATTGTCGTCATAACCCTTGAAAAACGTGTAATTAATGTTGCTCGTGATGATGAAATCGAGCGGCAAATTTAAAAACATTTCGCCGCCAACGCGATGGTTAAAATAATTGGTTGTTTGCGCTGTTTCCAATGAATAGGCAGCGCGATTGTAGCCCAATCGGTACGAACTGCCAAGTTCTAACCAGTTGTTGCGAAACGACAGTCGAAGCGTTTCAAATACGCCGGTTGTATGGGTTGTGTTTTCAATTTCGTTCGTTATGCTTTTGTTGGCGCCAAAATTTCCCGAAAGGGTATTGCTAAACGAAAACGGCGAATTGGGTATTGGCAGGTTCATCATTATGCTTGCATTGATGTTATATACGCCGTTCACATTTCGCGGTTCCACTATTTGTTTGCCGTCTTGCGTATATGTGCTTGCATTGATGATGCTTTTTGTTGTGGTTGTGAACATCAACGAAGTCATAAAGGTACGGAAATTTTCGGGATTAAAATTGTTGTACATCAAATTCATTATATGCCTGAAAGCCGGCTGTAAACCGGAATTTCCTCTAAATTCGTAAAGCGGGTCGGTATTATCCAAAACGGGCTGCAACTGCTGTATAGTAGGCTGTTGCGTCATACCGCGATAATCAAAACGTAGCTGGCTTTGCCGCGTTTCGCCATAAGTGACGTTTATAGTGGGCGCAAAATTGAATACAGTAGGATATTTTGTAAGAACATTGTCCACTTCGCTAAAAATTCTCGATGGATGCAAACCCGCGCCAACAGTGTAGGTCAATCGGTCGCGACGAGTGTTGAAACGAACATCGTACTGCTGATTAATAAATGTATTATCATAAAGAGTTGATAATTCATCGTTAATAAAACCGAGATTATTATCCCAGTCAACCATATCCCACGTTTCTCTTTCCGAGTAAGTTTTTCGACGTCCGTATAAATACGAAAATTCAAGAAAACGATTATTACCTACAGGCTCAACGTATGACGCTCGCGCGGTGTAATTGTAACCGTGATTTTCGTTAATAAAAAATTGGTCTATAGGGTTAGAAATCACATTATCATTGTTGTCTTTCGATAAATTATCTTGCCAATTTGTTCCCCATGCTTCGTTTTTCGACCAGCCGTAATTAAGGTTTACCGATAGCGTTCGTCCCTGTTTTTCAAAACTGTGTCGCCACAACACAGTTCCCGAAGTAGAAAATGTTTTGTTTTCAGATTCCGATACAGTTTTGCCGCTATTAATCCAATCTGGGACATCTCCCGCCCTGAAAGTTTCGTAGTCGTAAACGCTGCTTGTAATACCGCTGCCTACGTTCAGGTTTGGGCGAAACAAAATTGAGTTGCGGTTGTTGATGGTATAATCAATTTCTAAGTTCATTCGGTGGTTTTGCGATTGCAAATTTTGTTTTTGGGTTTGGTCGTAATTCAAAGGAGCCTGATTTTCAAAGAAGTTTAGACGGTTGCTGGTCTGGTCGGTTTCTCGCTCTACAACGTTGAAGAAATAGTTTGCGCCTACTTTAAGTTTTTCGTTTACGGTATAGTTAGCGTTAGCGCCTCCCGAAGTTGATGTGCTTATACCTGCTCCGCCTCCGAAAAACGCTCCGAAACCTCCGCCCATTCCGCCGCCGCTTATCATTCTTTGCTGTCCGCCGCTGCCCATTCGTCCACCGGCGCCCGCGCCTCCGCCGCCTATCATTATCATTTGTCCTCCGCCGCCGGGCGCGCCTCCGCCGGCGCGCATACCGCCGCCGCCCATGCTGCCCATTACTTCACCCATAAAATCGGTAAAGTTCAAATTGTTAGTGTTATTGTGCGAAATCAAAGCTGCTAATTGAGTGCCGCCGCTGAAATAACTTATCAACCCATTTGCATCGTAACGGTAGTCGGAGCCGGGCATGTCGTGACCTACGCCTGCCAATGCGCGTCCAAACATTCCATCGCGGTTGCCCGGACGCAATGTCAGATTGAGTATCCTTTCCGTATCATCGTCCTCAATACCCGTAAATTGCGCCTGATCAGACCTGCGATCCACTACCTGCACCCTGTCCACGATATTTGCGGGCAGGTTTCTCAACGCTACTCTGGGGTCGTCGCCAAAAAACTGCTGTCCGTCCACAAACACTCTCGAAATTTGTTGCCCTCCGGCAGTTACCGTTCCGTCCTGATTGACTTCAACGCCGGGCAACCTCCTGAGCAAATCCTCTACCACATCGCTGTCCTGTATTCTGAACGCAGCGGTATTATACTCAATGGTATCCTGCCTGATGACTACGGGATTGAAACGTGCCGTTATCAAAACTTCGTCAAGCGTCAAATCGGATTTTGCCATACCGATTTCACCTAAATTAACTGTACGTGGCGCGCCGCTCAACGAAAAAGGTCTTATGATTGGCTCATACCCCAAATAACTGATTACCAGCAGATATTGTCCGGCGGGAACTCTGCCGACTTCAAACTCGCCTCTACTGTTGCTCATACCTCCGGCTACAAAAACCGAATCTCTTGCACGGCTAATTACCACATTGGCAGCGTCTAACGGTTGCCTTTCGATACTGTCAGTCAGCAAACCGCCGACTGTAAACGTTGTCGCTTCCTGTGCCGATATACTGCGGCAAAGCGCAAATAAAATTACAAAAACTAATGATATTCTGCTCATGATTTATTAATTTAATTTTCTTCTATGACCAAAAATAATTCAAATGGTTTATTTTGGTTTTCGTTTTTTATGATTATTTAACACAACTGAAAAATGAAAAAAAATCGAAAAGATTAAAAGTGGCTTAAAATAAGGAATTTAAATAAAATTACTCAAAATTTTTATACATCGTCTCTGTTTTTTTTCCAATAAATTTGTTTTGGTATTAATTTTTTTTGTAATTTTAGCCCCTCATATTGTAGTCTTTTTTTATTGAAAAAGTACATTATATATATAGTGTTTTTTTCTGTGGGCTGGCAATCGCTGTCGGCGCAGGAAATACTGATACAGTGGACCGGCGTGGTACGTAACGAACTGATGCAGCCTGTTCCCTTTGCGCATGTTATTGTGCAAAGAGATTTGCGCGGGACAGTAACCGACCATAACGGCATGTTTACTATTGTAACGTATCCAAATGATACTCTGTTTATTTCATGTGTTGGATACAAAATAGAAAGAATCCCCGTTCCGAACTTTACAGTCAACGATCCGAAGCATTTCATACAAGACGTCATTTTAGAGGAAGACGTTATTGGGCTTAGCGAGGTGTATATTTTTCCATGGAGAACGTATATGGAGTTCAGAGAGGCATTTATGGCGCTCGAATTGCCTGAAGACGATCTGCAAAGGGTATATCGCAATATTGCCATAATGCAGCAACAAATTAATAACTTCATTGCCAACCGCCCAACAAGTCCTAACGCCAATTTTAGAGATATGATGAACAGTCAGGTAAGTCGCATGATGACTTATGGACACATGTTCCCTACATACTCAATAACGAATCCTATTGCGTGGGCGCAGTTTTTTCAGGCTCTGCAAAGAGGCGATTTCAGAAGGCGCGAAGAAGACAATAATGAAAGAAGTCCTTCGGCTATAGATATTTATCAAGAAAATGTAAACAGATGACAAAAATTGTAATTTTTGGACCCGGTCCGGGATTTAAAGGTGGAATAGCTAATTTTACAATTTCTTTGGCTAAAGCCTTTGCGATGCTTGACGATACTGAAATACACATTGTGTCGTGGACAAAAAATCAGTTTCCGTTTTTTATTCCACGCGAAATTATTGATAACAAAAGCCAAACTGAATTACTTGAAAAAAGTGGAATAACAGTTCATTATGTATTAAATTACAATAAATTAGATACATGGCAGAAAGCCCTCAAAACAATAATTGAAATAAACCCCGATTTTGTCGTTTTTCAATGGTCAACGCCCTCACAGGCATTCCCCATAGGGTACCTTATAAGGCAACTCAAGGCGAATACATCAATACGCATAATTACCGACCTGCATTTTGGCAACCGCAAAGAATATCCAAAAATTGTGAAGTGGCTCACAAGATACGCCATCGCTTTTGCTGATGCATACGTAGTACATTCATACAAAACGGCTTGCGAAGTTAAAGAACTTTTTCCAATGGTTAATTTCGATCTGATTGAAGGCGCCGACGATGTTGCCGATAATACCGATAAACCGATACTTAAACTGTATCATCCGATTTACGATATGTACACTCCCGACCCTAATTTTGATGTAGCCGTTCAAAAACAAAAACTTAATTTGCGTCAGTACGTATTTCTGTTTTTTGGCTTCATCTACAAGTATAAGGGACTGCACAATGCTATTGCCGCTTTTGCCGAACTTGCAAAAATACGCGATGACGTTTCGTTATTGATTGTGGGCGAATCGTCGTGGCAAGCGCCGAAAAAAGACAGATTGTACGACCGGCTAAAGCGAATTTTCAGCCGAGAACTGCGCGCACAGTTTTTAAGCCGACGGGAAGACGAAAAGCATTATCGTCCGCTTGAAATGATTGATAAATTGGATATTAACGACAAAGTTACGATAATAAACGAATTTGTACCTAATGAAGAGGTTCACAAATATTTTCAGGTAAGCGACGCCATAACGCTATTTTGCGAAACAGCAAACGCATCGGGGGTGGAATCAATAGCATATAATTTCAATTTACCCATCGTAGCAACACGCGTTGGACATTTTCCAGAAACGGTGAAGGATGGAGTAACAGGGTATTTGACAAGTTCCGACGACATTGCTTCGATGACCGAAACAATGCTCAACATTATTGAACAGCCTGTACTTTCGGAAAATATCGAAAATTTATCTAAAAGTATGAGTTGGACAAATTATGCAAAATATATCTGCAAAATGGCAAAATCAATAAAATAGAGCAGTAGAGGGCAAAAGAGGGTAGGAGAGGGGGCTAACTAAAAAAAAAATGATCAAAAAAAATTGTTTTTACAAATCTTTTTTTTATCTTTGCACTTTCATTTTAAAGTTAAAATTAAGTAAAATTTAAAAAATTGAATATGAGACGGATAATATTTTTTATGGTTGCGATTTTCTTTTTCAGCATTGGTTGTTTTGCTCAAAATGAGAACAGAATCAGGCAGTTTAGGAATAATATTGCATCAAGCGATGAGGCGATACAACATCCCAGAAGGGGGAATGATGTAGGTACATGGATGACTCGTGGAAAATTATTTTATGACGCCTATAATGTAAATATTGGTTATTTGCGTATAGGAATGTCGCCGGTTGAGGCAAGGTTGTATTTTAGAGAGCCGAGGGAAGTAATTGAGGAAGATGGCTTGGAAGTATTTGTGTATAACCAGATTAGATTATTTTTTGATAACGGCTCGTTAATAAAATGGGACGAAACCGGAGGCGTTGTTGAAAATGCTTTGGCAGAATCTATGAAAGCTTATGATAGAGCAAGATCGTTAGATGCAAGAGGTAGAAACACAACCAGAATAGCCGATGCTTTCAGGTTGATTGGCGATGATTTGGAGGGCAAATTTTTCAACGAATATCAACTGTTGAGATTCAAAGACGCGCTTAATACAGCGTTGTTACGCATTGAATTAGGTAATTTGATAGACGTTCCTGATATGGTCTACCATTTCTTTGCAGGATACATGGCAATGGCGCAAAGTGAAATTGACGGGAGTTTGTGGCAAGAAGCCATTGATTTCATGGAAAAAGCGATAGAACTCGGATTTGAGGACGAGGGGCAAATATACAGTTTGCTCTACAATGCGTATTTGTCTCTCGAAAACGAGGAACGAGCTTTGAGTTATGCTCAAACAGGATTTCAAAAACATCCGGGATATACGCATCTGATGTACGATTTGATTAATTTCTATTTAGAGCGCGAACAAAACGAACAGGCTTTGGAATATTTGGAATATGCAATTTCAAATGATCCTCAAAATGCGGTTTTACTTTTTGCTAAAGGAAAAGTACTCGACGAACTTGGCGAGTTGGAAAAATCTCTTCTTGCCTATCAAGCTTCAATAGCCTTGGATCCCGAATATTTTGACCCATATTTCAACATATCTGTTCTACACTATAATCAAGGAGTTAAATTTAACGAATTAGCAAACGATGCAAGAACTCAGGCTGATTATGACATGTATAGAAATCAATCGGACGAAGAATTTGAAAAAGCCATTCCGCCAATGGAAAAGGCTTTTCAATTAAAACCCGATGAAATAGCAACTGTCGAAACCCTCAGAACGTTATATTTTCGTTTAAGAACAAAATTCCCTGAATTTGAAGAAAAATATAACGAAATGGCAAGATTGATGGAAGAAGCAGAAGCACAATGAGCATTTATAATTTAGTTTTTAATCCCTACGAGGTTAATACATTTATTATATCAGCCGACAATGGGCAATGCGTAGTTGTTGATCCGGGCTGTTGTTCGCCCGATGAACAGAATACGTTGAAAAAATTTATTGCAGACAAGGGGCTTAACCCAACGTGGCTTGTCAATACGCATGGTCATTACGACCATATAACGGGTAACAGTTTTGTGTGCAAAACATGGCAATCAGTGAAAATCGCCGCTCATCGTGATGATCTTTTCATCATGGAAAACGGATATGATCGTGCCGAAATATTTGGATTTCCCGTTGAAAAACCGCCAACGCCCACAGTATTCTTAAAAGATGGCGACTTAATTGAATTTAGCGATGTTTCACTTAACGTGATCCATATTCCGGGACATTCGCCCGGTGGAATACTGCTGTACTCGCCACGGCAAAAATTTGTAATAGCGGGCGATGTGCTATTTAACGGCAGTATAGGAAGAACTGATTTTCCCGGCGGTAATCACAGTTTGCTGATTGACGGTATAAAGAAGAAACTGCTGACGTTGCCGCCTGAAACTACGGTTTATACAGGACACGGACCGACAACGACAATAGGTAAAGAAAAAGCAACCAATCCGTTTTTGATATAACGGCAAAAAATGACACAAATCATGCCTTCAGTAAAAGATATTTGTTCGTGTATTGAAGAATTTGCGCCGCTCTCTTATCAGGAATCGTGGGATAATTGCGGATTGTTGGTCGGAAATTCCGAACAGATTGTCAATAAAGTTTTATTAACTTTGGACGTTACCGAAGCAGTTGTTTCCGAAGCCGTTGAAGAACAGTCTCAAATGATAGTATGCCATCATCCTTTGATGATTACAGGCGCGCGTCAGTTGACGGGCAAAACCGATGCAGAACGGGCTATTGCGCTTGCAATAAAGAACGATGTGGCAATTTATGCGGCGCATACCAATATAGATTCGGCTCCGGGCGGGGTAAGTTATCGCATGGCTGCAAAACTCGGACTTTCCGATTTGCAGGTATTGTCGCCGTTAGGCGGGGGGCTGCAAAAGTTAGTAACGTTTATTCCTGCAAATCATTTCGAGCAGGTGCGGCAGGCTATTTTTGACGCAGGCGCCGGACATATCGGCAATTACGATTCGTGCGGCTACAGCATCGAAGGGAAAGGCTCGTTTCGCGCATTAGACGGCGCAAGTCCCTACGTTGGCGTTTCAGGTGAACTGCATACCGAGCCTGAAATACGTTTTGAGGCGGTATTTCCAACGTATCTAAATCGGCAAATCGTTGCGGCGATTGGAAACAGCCACCCCTACGAAAAACCTGCATTCGACGTATATGCTCTGCAAAATACGGATAATCGCGCAGGACTTGGTATCGTTGGCGTGTTGCCTGAGCCTGTCAGCGAGTTGCAGTTTCTAAAAAAATTGAAAGAAATATTTTTGGTTCCATTCATTCGACATACCAATTTAAGAGGCAAAGAAATCCAAAAAGTTGCATTGTGCGGAGGCAGCGGCAGTTCGTTGCTTCCAAATGCGATAGGCGGCAACGCCGACGTGTTTGTAGCCGGAGACTTTAAGTATCACCAATTTAGCGACGCCGAACACGATATTTTGGTTGCCGATATAGGACATTTTGAGAGCGAACAATTCGTAAAAGAAATTTTTTATGAAATACTTTCAAAAAATTTTTCTAATTTTGCGGTTTCTTTTTCAAAAGTAAAAACCAATCCGATAAATTATTATTAAAACAATATGGGTGCAGTAAAAAGTAAGGCAAAAAAAACAGTAGAGGTACCGGAAATACCTATCGAGGAAAAGTTGAATGCGTTGTATCAGTTGCAGCGCGTACATTCCGAGATTGACAAAATCACAATTCTTCGCGGCGAGTTGCCGTTGGAAGTACAAGATTTGGAAGACGAAATAGCGGGTTTGCAGACCCGTATCAAGAATTTTCAGGAAGAAGCCAAACAGATGAACACGGCTATCGCCAACAAAAAGACTGAAATCGTCAACGCCCAGAATCTTATCAAAAAGTACAACGAACAGCAAAATAATGTTCGCAATAATCGCGAATTTGAGTCTTTGGCAAAAGAAATTGAATTTCAGACGCTTGAGATAGAATTGTGCGAAAAGCGTATTCGTGAGTTTACCGCTCAAAATGCTGACAAGCAGGAAATTATCAGCGCTGCAAAAAAGATGGTAGAAGAGCGTAGAGGTGATTTGAAGGGCAAAAAATCTGAATTATCGGAGATCACTGCCGATACCGAAAAGGAAGAAAAATTGCTTCTGAAAAAGGCGTCGGAAATAGAGGCAATTATCGAGCCTCGACTTATCAATGCCTACAAGCGTATTCGCTCTAACGTTCTCAACGGCTTGGCAGTAGTAACGGTGCAGCGCGACGCATGTGGCGGATGTTATGCTAATATTCCGCCTCAACGTCAATTAGATATTCGTTCGCGTAAAAAAGTTATAGTGTGCGAATATTGTGGACGTATTCTCGTAGATGACCCTGAAAGGGAGAGTTGAGAGAATGAAAAAATTGAGTATGAGCGAGTTGAACCGCAAGACGGTGGACGAGTTCAAACAGTCGGGAAAATTGCCCCTTGTTGTGGTATTGGATAATGTTCGCAGTCTGCACAACATCGGCTCAATATTCCGCACCTGCGACGCTTTCCTTGTCGAGGCGTTGTATCTGTGCGGTATATCGGCGACGCCGCCGCATAAGGAAATACACAAAACGGCATTGGGCGCGGAAGAATCAGTCGAATGGAAATATTTTGAAACCACTTTGCAGGCAGTAAAAAAATTGAAAGCCAACGGTTACGATTTATGGGGCGTTGAGCAATCGGAAAACAGCGTTTCGTTAGAAAATTTAGCAATAGAACGTGAAAAACGCTACGCATTGGTGTTCGGCAACGAAGTGCGCGGCATCGAACAGGAAGCGCTTAACTGCTGCGGAGGTTGCATAGAAATTCCGCAATTCGGAACAAAACATTCTTTTAATGTATCGGTAAGCGCGGGAATAGTACTTTGGGAATTTTATAAACAGGCGAGTAAATCATGGCAATGAAATGATGGAACCCGACAAGCGTATAGTGAAATTCCTTCACAAACACCACGTTTTGACGCTGGCAACCTGTTGCGATAATCGTCCATGGTGCTGCCAGTGCTTCTACGTCTATATAGAACATTTGTGCGGCTTGACCTTCACGTCCGACCTTGCTACCCGCCATATTAAAGAAGCGACGCAACAACCACTCGTTGCAGGCAGCATCGTTTTAGAAACAAGCGTTATAGGCAAATTGCAGGGAATACAGTTAGAAGGAAAAATAGTAGAAGCCGAAGACGAACTGTTAAAAGAAATAAAAACCGCCTATATGAAACGCTTCCCTTTTGCTATGCTGATGGACACAAAACTTTGGTTCCTGCAAATACATACCATCAAAATGACGGACAATCGGTTGGGATTTGGAAAAAAATTGTATTGGAAAAATGGCGATGCGCACAGGGATTAACAAAAAAACTGAATATTTTTTCTTTATATTGGCAGGGGTAACGCATATAAATTTTGAACAATTAAATCAAAAATCCTTAATCCAAGCCCTTTTCATACGTTATATAATTTGCGATTCTATTGCAACAATCTTTTTTTCAAAATTATCAGCACTCTGTGAATGTACGTTTCAACTGTACGAGGCGATAGATTTAAGGCTTTGGCTATTTCTTTATTGCTCATGCCATCGTAGCGACTTTTACGGAAAACATCGGCGTTTATTGCAGGTAATTGCTCCAACACGCGATCTACCTGCGATTGTATGCTATCGGCTATCAAATCATCTAAAATGGTATTTCTATTATTTTCACCATATTCAATATATTGATCATAACCGCCTAAAATTTTTTTCTCTAACTTCAAACGGCGCAGGTGGTCTACGCTTTTATTGAATGATAAATCGAACAGATATGAATTAAAAGGTTTGGAAAAATCCAAATTATGCCGGTCACGCCACATTTTTTCAAAAACATCCTGTATTATGTCACGCGAAACTTCTTCATTGCGCACGTATTTTTGGCAGTGAATAAACAAAACATTGTAAAACGACGTAAATAACTGTTCTACAATAGACTTTATATTATGTTCAGTATCCATAACCTTAAAACTTTTCGGTTGCAAAATTAAGAAAAAAAACGGCGCACAACAAATTCTACGCCGTTTTTTATCATTTTTTCTAACGTTCTACAACTACCTGATGTATTTCCGGCGTAGGGCTTACGCTATCGTAAACATGTAAGTAGTAGACGCCTTCAGGCAAGCCGGAAACGTTAAACTCTAACCTGCCGCCGTGCGTAAACTGCTGCCGTAGCATATTACCCTGCCCGTCGTAGAGCCGGACATCGTAGTTTATTGCAACGCCGCTAATTCCACCGCCGTTGGAATTGTCTATTTCAACGATTAGAATATCACTGACCGGATTGGGATAGACGGTTGCAATGCCGCCGAAACCGCCCCTGCATGATACGTAAACGGTTCGCGGAACGCCGCCATAGCCGTCTATTATAGCCACTACTGATCCGATTTGCCAACTATAAGGACCAAAAGCATTAACGGTTACAGAGGTGGGATTGGAAGAAACCTCGACAAGCGCAAAATAAGGATTTATTATCCATTCGATAGCTTCATAACCGCTGGGACTTAACGTGTAGGTTTCAATACCGCACAAACTGGAAGGTCCGTTGAGTGTAGGGGGACACAACTGAATGCTCTTATGTATGGTTTCACCGTTTATTACGGCAGTTAATGTGCCGCCTTGAGCCGCAAACTCAGTAGCTGTGACGACTGTAGAAGAACCAAACGTTGAAGAAACGCTAAATCCGCTACTAACGCTCCAATTAGCGTTCTGTCCGTTGCTTATATAAAACGTTCCCGAAGGACAAACCGTAGAGGAACCTTCAATTTCAGGGGTACCACATGCGATTATTTCTTTTGATACGCTAATGACTTCTCCCGGAGATACTTCTGTTATTACTACAATTGCTCCTGATAGAGAATGAACACTATTAGCCGACACTGTTGCTGTTGTGGAGTTTATAGGATTTATGGTAAAATCGTTGGAAGGAAAAACCATCCACGTTATGGCATGATAGCCGCCGTGTAGAGTAAAGGTAA
>Ga0099364_10001402_pt1 | contig 39993 bp, 61 predicted proteins | sample TergutTh196P3_FD_73070 | JGI IMG/M metagenome (GOLD analysis project Ga0099364, IMG submission 73070) | Microcerotermes parvus P3 segment gut microbial communities from Pointe-Noire, Republic of the Congo - Th196 P3 | ecosystem: Host-associated > Arthropoda: Insects > Digestive system > Gut ... | reverse complement strand
CCGATTTTCATTGCGATTCTCCCTCCGCCGTGGTTTTATCAAAATCAGACAATTCTGGGCGGGCTTAGAAGATTTTCAATGGAGCTGCTATCCGGGATTGAACCGGAGACCTCGTCCTTACCAAGGATGCGCCCTCCGAGGTTAGTATACACCACAAATCCCTTTGTGGCAAGGGAAATATTCATATCGTGTGAAGTGAGTTTGACAGCAAATGACAGCAATTTTCAAAAATATCACTTCCCTGCCCGAGTATAGCCGTAGAGCCGCCCATGAGGACGGCTCTTTATTTATCTCTCAGCAACTCTGAAAATTTGGTAGTCAGACACAGGTGGAAGTCCTACACGCATAGTGTACACGTCATCCACATATACCGCTACTGCGTCTATCATCCACTCGTATCGTATGTCAGTGGGTATATCCTGACATCGCTCAGTATAATATCCCTGAACTGCATCCACGATTTTAGGATTATCATCTGGTTTCATATTCCCGCACCTTCCTATAAAACGTCCGTGCATTAAGTCCAAGTTCTTTTTGCATAGCCACGGCGGTCATCTCCACCGCCTTCCACTTTTTATAATGCACTTCAAACGCCTTCCAGTCCACAGGGACAGGCACGCGTCCCTTGTACACTCCTCGCGCTTTTGCCGCCTCTATCCCCTCCTGCCTCCTCTGTCCTATAACCTCGCGTTCCAGTTCTGCAAGCGCAGCGAACACCGTCAACATAAATTTTCCCTGCGGCGTTGACGTGTCTATTGCCTCCTTCTGACTGACAAACTCCACGCCCTTGTCTGTGAGCGTCTTGACGATGTTGAGCAAGTCAGCGGTAGACCGCGCGAGGCGAGATATACTCTCCACAACCACGGCATCCCCATCACGCACGAAGCTCAACATTTCTTGAAGCTGAGGGCGTTTCGTGTCCTTACCGCTTGCTTTATCAGTGTACACCCGTTCAACATCAAGCTCCTTCATAATAATATCTTGCCGCGCCGTGTTCTGCCGCCCGCGCTCATCTGACACCCTTACGTACCCTACTCTCATATCAGTCACCTCCAACCACAAACAGTATACATGACAACCGAGAGTGTGTCAATAGGTTTATCTCATTTTTGTCATATGTGCCATAATTATTTCTATATCCGTGTGACACAAAAAAGAATAGATACTCCGATGTGACACACGCATAAACGCTAAAGTCACAACATCCACACTTCTTCCCTATTCCATCGGACTTCCCACCTCAGCGCATCTCGCCTGCCCGGAGTCAAGCAAAAAATCCTCATAAAATATTTTTCTCCGACTTTTGCCAGTAATACCGGGCTTTCGCACCTCCGACACCTGCGGCGCCGGAGCTACGAAAGGAATTCGGGGGATGGCACTTAGGCCTTGCTCAGATTGTACATGTAGCGCACAAAAAAAAAGTATGGAGCCGGGGGTGCCAGAATTGAAATGAAATTGAATGGGATATGGAGGGAATTGAGTGATTTACATTAAAAAGTCACCGACAGCGGATAGTAGAACGGCGGTCGGGAATCCGACTAAGAAAGATTTGCTTGAAAGCTCCTTACAACACATTGAGGACGTGCGCAATGCGCTGGGTTTTCTTTGTGACCGAATCCAAACGGCAGGCACGAATCACGATTACACAAAGGTTGACGATGTAGGAATAGCCGCATTTTATGATGCGTTTTCTCAAAAGCTGACTGGTGACGAATTCAAACGTGAGCCGTGGTTTCAGCGACATATTAGTGAAGAACGCCACCACTTAAAAGACCGATGCCCTGACGACGTGAACCTTGTGGACGTGATGGAACGTGTCGCTGACATTGTGACAGCAGCATTAGCTCGCAGCGGCACTATTTATGAGGACACTCTATCCCCTGAAATATTGGTGAAGGCGTACAAGAACACGATTGAGCTTCTGAAAGAGGGCATCATAGTAGTGGACTGACTGGAGGAGCCGATGACAAAGACCGTTGTGTTTGACTTCGATGGGGTTATTCACTCTTATACAAGTGGATGGACGGGCGTGTACGAGGCTAAAGACCCGCATGTAGCGGGCATTCGGGACGCGATAGCCGATATTCGCGCGGCAGGTTATGAGGTAGTTGTCGTTTCTGCTCGGTGCGTAGACGAAACAGGGCGTAGTATCGTGCAGGCGTATCTCGCTCGGAATAAGATTAAAGTTGATGCGGTTGTGGCACATAAGCCTCCTGCGCTCGTGTACATAGACGACCGCGCAATCTGTTTCACTGGTGACGCGGCAGGACTGTTGAAACAAGTCATAGACTTTACTCCGTGGAATGCGAAGTAGTGAAATTGCGTTAGGCCTGTCCTATTATATGTACAAGCGCACGAATTCGAGTACGGTGCCGATTGAAATGAAATTGACTGGAATTATAGGAGCCGCTGACTTTAAGGAGTTGGCGGCTTTACTTATATCTCCTTAGTGTAGCGCGTAGCGCGTACAGCATTCGCGTCGAATTCGGCGGGTTCTTAATCAAGGAGTTGGCGGCTGGCGGGTTCTATCTCTTAGGGTTTGGCGGGTCTTCCCTCAGCACAGCCAAGGAATTAGTATACCGTTCCCATGATACACCCGCCTATACCGTCCCCGTGATACGGCGGGTATCCGCATCACGGTCAAGGAGATTAAGGAGGCGGGTCATAAGAGTTCCCCGCATTTCGGCGGGTATCCGCCAACAGGTCAAGGAGGTTTTACCCGCCATCCACTCCTTCACCAACGGACACGGCAGGTTTTAATAGTCACCCGCCATACGGTCATTCCGAAGTCGGGTCGGCGGGTTTTATACGTTCCCCTGTTCCGAAGTACGGGTCGGCGGGTCTTGATAGTGTCCCGCCGTGCGGTAAATCCGAAGTGCGGTCAAGTGGAGTTTTATCAAATACCCGCCACGCGGTCAAGAGGAGTTTTAAGTGTCCCTCCGTGCGGAGGAGTTGGCGAATTGGGAGTTGTTCATAAACATTTCACAATTAAGACCCGCCTTGCGGCAGTTCCGATATGCGGAGGAGTTGAGATTTTAGACAGTCCAGTTGTAAGGTTCGGAGGTAAAGGAGTTCGCAAGTAGGTCAAAACCTGCAAAACAAAAAGTATTGATTTTACTGGTCTTATGAGGAAGGATTTTAGGCTGTGCATAAATAGGAGGTATAAGTGTAGCCGCTTGGCGGCGTAGGGTGCAGGATTGGGAGGTATAGGGAGTTGAGAGATATACAGGGCGCGGTATATGTCCAGAGTGGCAACAATTCCAGCGGCGGGTTTTTATTCGGTCAAAGTTTTATCGAGCGGGTTCTATCCCGTCAGTGTAGACCGCCTTGCGGTCGCAAAATAAAAATATTTTCTGTGAAGGGAAGGTCGTACTTAGGCCTCGCTCATATGTCAGTATAAATATGACACATTAAGGAGGTCAAGACAATGCATCTAACAGGGTTTCTACTCAGAATAGACATCACAGACGAGTCCGAAATTTTCGGCGTAGTCAAAGGAAAGCTGGCAGTAGTGGACGAGGGAGTTATTGCTGTTGCAAAGCTATGTGGTATACACCCGGATGTATGTATAAGGCAGGTTTTTAGCAAGGACGAGATTAACCTTATCGAAGCCGCTAAACCAAATCCACACACAGGAGACGAATGGACAGAAAGCAGTAAGAAGCGCATCAACGCGCGGATTGATGCAGAGTGGGTAAAGCTGCCGAAGTACGCTTTTTCCAGAGAAGACATCGTTGCTATTTTAGCGGTGCGCAAGCGTCTACTCAGCCTCAAGCCGTGCTATACGTGGGAGTATTATGTAGACTACGCTAAGAGGACTAAGGGGATGAATTGGATAGCCGCGTGTAACTACGCTTCACAGGTATTTTGTGGATGTGAGGACTGTTTCGAGGAATAGGCGGGGATGTGGAACCCGCCGTTTTATCTGGCGGGTTCCACAAAACTCTATACTAAACGCAAGGTTGAACCTGAGCCTGTGACAGTATCAGTATAAATATGACACATAAAAGAAAGGAAGGCTAAGGCTATGAGTAAGAGAAGGAACACCACGATGAGCAGAGGAACAAAGGAATTCATTGAGTTTATGACAAATACGTGTCCGCTGTGCGGGATATACGACGAGTACGACGAAGACGAATGCCCGCTGTGTAACTCAACTCGCAACAGCGATGAGGAAGGATGTAAGGATTATGACTAAGGACAGCGAAACAATACGCCTTTTAGAGCTTTTGAAGGGCGCTGAACAGGTGGGAATGTGGCGGTGGCGGTTCTCGGACGCAAAGCGTACATTTATCTTTGACACCCTGACAGGAGAGTTTAGTCACATACCGCTTCCGGGTGGTGGGGCGCGTAAAGAGCTTGCATTGCGCAGTAAGTCGCAGAAGGAGCATGACTACGTATACGTAGCGTTCTATTTCCCTGACAAGAGCCGCATGAAGGGGTACAGGTACACTTTATTAGGCGTGCATCGCATAGTGGCATCACTCGACGAGGTAAGCCGCCTTATGTGTAAGGAGGCAAAAGAGGCAGCGCTAAAGGAGTTTGGCGGGCGGGTTATATCCCAAATCACGTTGGATGTAAACCACGCCGACGCCGACAAGACAAACAACTTCCTTTACAATCTGGAATGGGTGACAAGAAAGGAAAACGACGCACACATAAGACGCGCCATAGAGCTGATTGCGAAGCTCGATAAACCGGGAATACCCGCCGTTGTACGATGTGGGTACGACAATGCGCTGGGCGGTAAGCTCAGAACTCCGATTTTTATGAGTGCAGAGCGCAATCCTGAATACTTTGGAGAATTTATCTCTAATAGGTGTAGTGGTCGGTGGTATCGTGGTGAGCCATACGCCAAATATATGAGCCGCCAGATTTCGGCGGCAAACCTTCGGGTAGGTACTACGCATATGACAGTGTACGACGAGGACGGAGAACCTCATTTTATAAGGATTGTAGGCAGGACAGTGTGGCAGATACTCGCCGACTGCTACGAGGTCAGGGCGGTGACGGTGATACCCGAAAAATTATAAGGAGGTGTACATGATGACAGATAAAAGCAAATGCCCCGCTTGTGGCGCATACACAACAGGCGGCAGACACCAAGCCAGCGGAAACAGGATAGGCACAGACAACGAGGTGTTGATGGGAATCCTGAAGAACCATTTTATTGGTATCAAGAGCGGCTATGCGTACTGCACGGATACAGGGATAGACAGGAGCTTGTATTCGCGCATCGTAAATCTCTCCGTGAAAAATGAGGTTGACAGGTCGAGGATACTGGGAATAGCCGCGTTGCTTGGATATAGGTACGATGGCGATGGAGGTCAGTGGGTAAGAAATAAAAATCTTTCGCCGGCGAAAGATTAAGGAGGTCACAAAATGATTGGTACTGAGATAAGGTATCCAGATATTAGCTGGGTACACGAGGATTCAAGCAATCCACGCAAACGCTTTGACGACGCGGGTATTCAGGAACTCGCAGAGAGCATTAAAGAAGTAGGCATACTACAGCCTTTACTCGTGCGGTCGGTAGCCGATAAAGACTACGTTATCGTGTTCGGACACAGGCGTTACAGGGCGGCGAAACTCGCAGGATTGACTAACATCCCCTGTATAGTCACGAATGACAGTGATAGAGGTAAGACGGCACTCAGACGACTAATTGAGAATGACCAGCGCGAGGATTTGACACCGTTGGAACGCGCTAAGGCATATAAGGAGTACGTGGATACGTACAATGTCACGCAAGCTGAACTCGCTAAGGTACTGGGACGTAGTGAGGCGCGGGTGTCACAGTGTATCAAGATTGCAGAGCTACCAGACGAGATACAAGGATTTTTCCACGAGGCAACAGACGACGACGGTTTTATCCTGAGCGCGTCGCATAGTGAGATACTGAGGAAGCTCAAAGACGGCGCGAAAATTGTCAAGTTTGCAACGCAGGCGTTTGAGAAGAAAATGGGCAAGCGCGAGCTTGACGATTTAGTGACCGAAGAGCTTGCGGGAAAACAGACAAAGCGCAAAAAGGAAAAGCCGGAGGCGATACAGGATGCAGAGGTGTGGCTACAAAATGTTTTATCGGAGCGCGGCATCCCGTCCGAGGGCGTGACCATCAAGACCAAAGCAAACGGCAAGGCGGTCGTAGGCATAGAGGTCGATACGGAAGGGATTAAGAAGTCTTTGAGCGCGGTTTTCGGAGAGGTTTATGAGGATACGGCGGAGGCTCAGGATTTGGAAGCCGATGAACCGCAAGACGCTGATACGGTTGAGGAAACTCCCGACGAGGTGCATGCTGTATATGAGCCTTTTGACGTGGAGGACTATGACATCTCATACGCTATAGACGGTCAAAACGCCGAGATTGACGATAAGACACTTGCTAAGTTGGAGAGAGCTATACGCAGAAATACGGCGAAGTTTAGCTCTGCTGAAACTGAAGAGGAACATGGGGAAGAAGTCGTGTATGCTACATACCGCTGGCGCGGTGAGAGCTACCTCGTGAAATTTATGAAGAAAAATGAGGAGGAACAGACGGATGAATAGGCAAGTCACGGAGCTATTGCTCATGCAAAACAGGCACGGAAAGAAATTCGCACACCTTATAAAGTACAGTGACGGCACTCATGCACTTCTGTATATGGTGGGCATGAAACAAAATCTCGTGAGCATATCGCGTGAAGTTTATAAGGAACTGGCGGAACTCGGTACGGTGGAGTACGGAGGTAAGATATGAGTACACAGCTTGACCACGAGCAATGGGTCGTATTGGCAAAAAATGTTTTATTTAGGACTCAGGTGGGTATGAGTGCGGCTCCGTACTTTGACGAAGCCGGAAAAGTGATAATCGCGTTTTGTGGCGTGTCAGTGTCGGACATACTTGCGTACTTTATCGGCATAATTAACCAGAAAGTGACTATGGTTCCAAGCCACTTATACGAGTGCATAAAGCGTTCCACTGCCAAGCCATCTCAGAAGTTAGACCGTGAGTTAAAGATAAAATTGTCTCCTGATTATATGCGCATGAACGGCGATATGTGCTGCCAAGTGCTAAATACGCCGGAAAGCGTCTCACTATACGCCGTTATGGACACCCGTTATGGTGTAGAGGAATACGGGACAGTCGAGGAAGTCATAGAGGTAGCAACGACAGCGGATGAATACTTTGCGCGTGAAACTGAGCGAGCAGTAGCGTGGTTTAGGTGATTTATACAGGGAGTCGGCTCCGGTCGGCTCCCTTCTTTTATCCTGAGATGTAACGTATGCCTGTCCCTGTTAGTACAATAACGACAAAATTTACAAAAAGTATTGCACTTACAGAAAAACAGAAGGGTGGTGACAAAGTTATGCAAGACGATATGACAGTCGGTATCAGCGAGGCGGCACGGATACTCGGAGTTTCCCCGTCCACTATTATTAACTGGACTAAAAGCGGCAGACTTGACTTGACCTATTCCGTCAGTGGACAGCGCCGCATACCCCTTAGCTCCATCGACGAGATTAAGCGGAGAAGCACTATTGACGCGGTTGAACGCCGCAAACAGCAAACACAGGCGGCAAGGGACGCACTCGCACGCAAGCGCGGCGGTCTGTCGGAGGCAGGCTACACTGACGAGGACGCGGAGAGTTTTGATAGTGACGAGGAAAGTCCGATACGGTCGGCGTTTACAGGGTATGAGGTGAAGCTAAAACCAGATAAGGAAGCGGAGATTTTAGACGAACTAAGACAACAACAACGACAGCATAATAGGAAGGAGTGATTTACATGATAAAGCTATTCGTTGCAAATTCAAAGTACCCAGAAGTTAAGGTTGGTACACTACCATGCTTTAATCCAGACTTACCAGCAGATTTCTTGAAGTCCTACGTCACGGTGTCCTGTACAATAGACGGCGTGACGCAGTATCTACGCATAGGTGCTGACTCCGTTCGGGACAGAAAGGACTGGAAGCCGAGTCTGACGCGCGTTCTGCACGAGCAAGATTTGAGCAAGTACGATGTCCATTTCCTTTTCACCGCACTGCACAGGGCGTGTTCATTTTTACGAGCAGATTTAATTTTGACAAGCATCAAAACAGGTGCGCAGGCGGCGGTCACGCCAGATTGCTGGATACACTACGGTAGGGAGTTGTGATTATGGTAGGAGTATTTAAGTGCGAGAAGTGCGGTGACACGGTTTTCAGGCAGTTCGAGCTTGACAAAGACTATACCATCGGCATCCTTCTCGACCGCGCTCCCACCAGTCTGTCGGTCGCGGTCACTATGACCAATGAGGACGGCACGCAAGACACGGCAGTTGTGGGGATACCGCAGGAGCATATGAGCGCACCCAACCCGATTTTGATAGACCCAGCGTTTATCAGGGTCAGTGTTAGTGAGGAGGCTTAGGATTATGGGAATAGAAGGAAAAGTTTTCTGTATCACAGGCAAAATTGAGTATCCCGGCGGTCGCTCGGCATTGATGCAGTACATAAGCGAGAAAGGTGGACTTACTTCCAACATGGTCACCAGCAGCGTTGACTACCTCATTACCACTGACCCGTACTGCGGCAGCAACAAGAACAGGAAAGCTAAGGAGTTTGGCGTAAAGCCGATAAGCGAGGAAGATTTTATACGGATGTGTGAGGAGGAAATTTTATGAGTGATATTTTTGAAAAACTCCGCAAGCGCGGTTATGACGCAGGGCGCAAGCGTGCAGAGGGTGAGGCTGTAAATTTCAGCTTCTCACTCCCAGACATACTGGCGACAGACGGTCACAGCACTATATCCAAGCTTGACACATACTGTGAGGGCATCGTGCGCGGTACTCTCGCCGCGTTTACGCAAGAATTGGAAGTGTCGCCGACAGCGGATTGCAGAAACTGCAAAAACTCGTTATGTCCTGACCGCACAATGCAGATGTGCGTTACAGCACAGTACGGCGTATGTACGGAGCAAGTGGACATAGTTTTCGCAGGTATACCCGCATACAGACTTGAAGACAGCGATGACAACGACATTTTCGGCGGATTAGGTGACGATTTATAAAAGGAGGAATTTTATTATGAGTATACTAAATATCTCAGCTTCCGCTCCCCCGTGCATAGGCGGCAAGCCTTGCGCCAAAGGGGATTGCGCCCATTACAGTGACTGTAGGTTGATGTGCAAAACGCCAGATTGGGACGCAATGGAGAGTATCGTGGACGACGACATGATTGACGAGCTTGAAGCAATCCTCGATGAGACAGACGACGACGACGACATTGGCGAAATACCGGATTATGCCGCAATGGACGCGATGAGTTTTGATTTTACACCCATGTTTGGGATACCTATGCTACCAACGGAACCACGCGACTATTCTTTTGCGCTCCTCGACAAAAAGATGGCTTTGCTATCCAGTTTCGCGGGAGCGTCAGGTCTCACGATACTCGCTGAGACCGTGCGCTACAACTCCTCGATTTATCCGCCTGTTTCGCTCCGTGTCACTGTCGGCGGCATCAAGACCTTCAAACGCGGCGTGACCCTGTGCGTGTCGTCGCGTGAGAAGGATGAGCGAATTTTCGTTGACGGCGTTCCGATACACTCGCACGGATACGACCGCGAAACTTTTGTAATCCGTGACCATAGCTTCGCTTTCGTTGACTGTACAGGGGATGCGAGGCGATACGCAGTAGACGAGCGCTTAGAGGGAGCTTTCATTTGCTCCGAGTTTTACCCGTATAATTTGATGCCGATGGCTGATGCAGTGACTTTATGCAGGGCTTTCAAGTACGGCACAGTGATACCAAGCAAGGACTACAAGCGGATGTTGAGGATGGCGAAGGAGATTGTGTGGGGAGGTCGTATAGGTGGATAGTGTATCGCTCACTTCCACAGTGCAGCAGGTGATGACGAAAATCAGAAAAAACCTCGAAGCTGATGACACAAAATTCAAGGGGCTGTTGGGTATGAGCCTCGGACTGCAGATGGACGATAAGGTGGCTACTGACGATGATTTTAACGCGCTTCTGGAAAAAATGTTGCTCGTCAAGTATATGAAGGGCGCGGATTGTCCCGAAAAAGTAGCTATCACAGCGGCAATCAAGGCTGACAGCGCATAGTCAACCAAAAATTCAAAATCTCAATAACATGTTGCATTTATCAAGTGCCTGTGCTATTATATCCCAGACAGGCACTTGATTTTTTATTTTCGTTTAGGGGGTGTCCACCGTGTCAGTTATCAGTTATAGCAAGTTGTGGCATCTACTGCTGGATAAGGACATGAGTAAGACGGAGCTACGCAAAGCGGCGGGCATCAGCACCAATGCAATGGCAAAGCTCGGAAAAAATGAGAGCGTACCCGTGGAAACGCTCGCTAAAATATGTGCAGTCCTTGACTGCGATGCTGCGGATATAATGGAACTAAACGGCAAGGGGGTGAAGACCTGATGGCGTTTACACATATAGATTGTTTCGCTGGACCGGGTGGTATATGCACAGGTTTCCACGCGGCAGGTTTTGATACCCGTGTTGCTATAGAACTTGTAAAATGCTGTGTTGATACATATACAGCTAATCATCCAACTGTTCACGTCATAAACGCAGATATAAGGGATGTCACACGCGAACAAATACTACCATTTATTTCTGAAGGCGGTATTGACCTTGTATCGTCAGGTATGCCGTGCGAGACGTTTAGCACAGCAGGCAACTCCTCACGCTCGTTTTACGATGACCGTTGTTTTCTTTTTCGTGAGGGTATAAGGATTGCGCAAATTGCTAATGCTAAACTCATTTTATTTGAAAATGTTCCTGCAATCACTTCCAAGCGCATTTCCAAAGATTCAAAGAAGTTAATTGTTGACGTGCTAAAAGAAGAACTTACTGCGGCAGGTTACAGTAACTACATAGAAATAGTCCTTAACAGCACAAATTACGGTGTTCCTCAAAAGAGGAATAGGTACTTTATTCTTGCAAGTAGATACCCTGATTGGGCTTTGTCAAGCCCTGAGACAACGCACGATGAACCTGTTACAGTGAAGGATGCTATGGTTGGTCTTCCAAATGTAACTCCTAACAGCGGTAAAGAAGCTAAAAGTTACTTAAAAAAGTCATCTGAGTATGTTGACATACTACGTAACAATGATTTTTGGCGGCTCGGTTCAGGTGTGTGCGAGGTTATCAGTTATCATATGCCGATGAAACACAGGGCGTGTACACTTGAACGCTTTTCATTGCTACAACCGGGAGATAGCTTAAAAGACCTATTTGACCGCTATACTGGCGATGAACGTGCAGAGTTACAGGCTCGTCGTGTGCTACCTAAAAAAATGTTTATTAAACGCAATCAGCGGCTTAAACTCGATGAGCCGTCTGCTTGTGTTACGTCACACTGCCTTGATGAATTTGTGCATCCACTACACGATAGGGCTTTAACTGTAAGAGAGTGTGCAAGGCTTCAGAGCTTTCCAGACAGTTATAATTTTGCAGGTGGGCCCTATATCACTCCGCACATTTACAAGCATATACAAGATAAATACGAGCAGATAGGCGACGCAGTACCTCCACTACTGGCATATGCGTGGGGTAAGAAGATAATTGAAATATTGGAGGCGAATGTAAATGCCGCAAACAGTTAAGGAATATTGCGTTAGATTATACACTGACACGTACAACAACGAAACGAACAGGCTCACAGAGGTTGCTCTATCTAATCCGCGCGCACGCGGCGTGAGCGAAAGTAAAGCAAGAGAAATAGAGACCGCCGCTCAGAAGGAAGCAATTAAGACAGCACTCATCGGTGGGTTACGTGATTACCCGGATGTAGAGGCTGCCGTTGTGTGGCGTGCAGTTTACGAGACCCACGTTGCCCGAAAAAGCGGTATAGATAACGCTGATATAATCGCACAGGTTATTAGTGCGGACAATAGTTGGAAAAAGAGTAGTGGTCACGCTTTCGAGGAAATGATTAAGCTACTCGGTACGGCGGTTTTATCTGAGCATAACATTGAGATTGTTTTACAGCGTGACCTGAGTGTGCTTATTCGTGCGAATGAACTGAGTAATGAGCCAAGGGATGTTAGTTGGCTTAGAGAGCAGACAGGCTCTGACGTGTTTGACCTTTACTCTATCGTTACAAGGGAAGACAGAAAATTTTGTTACGGTTGCATACAGAGTAAAACAAGTATAAGAGACCGCGTTACGCGTGATAGGGAGCCGAGTATGCAGGCGATGCAGAGCTTCTTTTGGAGCGTTGCGATTACGCTTGACGGCGACTTCCTGCGGTTGCCGAAGTTTAGGCATATGGTAAACGGTGGTTCTACTGAGTATCAACATAACGGATGGCACGGTCTTTATGTGTTTAGCGAGCTTTATTCTGACGGGCGTATTTATCCTACAGACCTAAATTTTAAGAACTTTGCAGACCACGCAATTAAAGCGGCTGATTACTGGCTGACACAGCGACAATGGTTTAATCCTGAGTGGATGGCGTAATTATATAAAATAACAGATAACACATAGCCTCACGGCTTCCAACCGTGAGGCTTATTTTTTGTTCCCAAGCCTCCGAACCCACTAAGGAATTAGGCCTGTATCAGATTACATACATATCACAGGATTGAAGCCGACAGAATTCAGAGAAAATATAATGCCGAGGTGGTTAGGTGATGTATAGAATTCCAGTATTAACAGATACGGAGCGCCGACGCCTCCGCGCAGCCCGCGAGTCCAAAGGCTTGAGCCGTCAGGCGCTCTCTGAGCGCATCCACTACTCCGCATCCGCGATTGAGGCAGTCGAAACAGGTATAAAAAATCCCAGTTTAGAATTTTTAAGAAATTTGTGTCGGGCGCTGGAACTCGATATAGGCGAGCTTTTTGATTGATTAGGTGACCAATTCCATACTATTTGGCGGTAACGCCTTTTTCTTTTTTGTGTGATGATGGGTGTAAGAAAATACCAACTGTCGAAGTTGACTGAGCTGTGTGCCTCGCCTGCTCTATACATAAATGAATTTCAGATTTTTCGTGAGGTGCAGTATGAAGCTATCAAGCACTGTGACAGCACTGACCCAATTTAGCGGCTCCGATGAGCTATGTGAGTATATGTCCGACCTAACAGGCGGCGTTACAATGCTCGCATTTAGTCGTGGCAAGGATGCCGTGGTTGCGTGGCTGAAGCTAAAGCGGTATTTCAAGACTATTATTCCGTACTATATGTACCTGATACCGCCGCGCCCGATGTCCTTTGAGGAAGACTCTCTAAAATATTTTGAAGATTTTTTCGGGCAGCACATCGTAAGACTGCCGCACCCGTCACTATATAGATACTTTTTGGAGTCGGTCTTCATAGACCCACCGATGGTTGAGGTTGCGGGTGAAATGATTAAGGACGGCACGCTTTATCCTGTCACGTATGAGGACAATCACGCTGAGATTGAGCAGTGTTTAGGCTACAAAGACCTTTATCAAGCATCAGGCGTAAGGATGGCGGATAGCCCGATGCGCCGCATATCTGTTCTCAAACATGGTAGCGTGTCGCACAACAAAAAATCGTGGCTCCCAGTGTATGACTATGTAAAAGAGGACATGCTCAGAGAGCTGAGAAGCGCAAAGGTCAAGCTCCCCATAGATTATAAGTGGTTCGGTCGCACATTTGACGGGATAGACTACCGCTTTATGAGCGTCCTGAAGGAAAAGTCCCCGAAGGACTTTGAGCAGATTAAGGCGGCGTTCCCATTAGTGGAAGCGGACATTATGCGTATGGAGTATAGGAGGCGTCACTATGAAAATAAGTAAGCCTACGCAAACCCTAAAAGAGGTTGAAAAAGAACTCTCCGAGGATTTGGAAGTCGGATTGAGCGAGTTCAAGCAGCGCAAAGAAGCAGAAACAAAGCGTTACAAGGATGCGACTACAAGCAGATTTTATTTGTGCGTTGTTTTCCAGACGCAGGAGCAGTTGGTGGAGTTTAGCGAAAAAATTCAACATACCGATGACATATTCATTGACGGCATGGAACTCGCTAAAAAGTTTGGAATTGAGCTTAAGAGTGATGTTCCTGATATGCCGAGGCTCCCCAAGAATTCGGCGTATACGGAGTTCGTATAAAAATATAGGAGGTGAGTATGTATGAGAAGGAGAGACCCGTTCGGTGCGAATGCGATTCGCAGGTTTGAAGCGAGTGCCAATCGTAGGGCAATGCGCGTTGTCAGTGCAAGTCTGAGCGGAAGCTAATTCGACATGAGGGGCGTAACTTTATGTAACGTCCCCTCACCCCGTTCAAAAACGAGAAAGGAGGCGGCAGGATGGCGGCAATCAAGAAGCGCATGTTGATTTATAAGCGTTCTTTGGATGAATGGTTACAAGATGACAACCTGAAAATCGTGCGCGGAATAGCTATGCAGTGTCTAACTTATGCAGACCTTGCGGCGTGTTTGGACGTAACGGTTCAAACGCTCACGAACTGGCGCAAAAAAAGCCCAGAATTCGCTGAGGCTGTTGAACTTGGCAGGAATGAAGCTGATGCAGTCATTCTGACCGTTTCCTTCGACCAAGCGGCTCGCGGTGACAACAACGCGCTCGACAGGTGGTTCAGGTACAGGATGAAGCTCGAAGACGAAAAGGATGCTGACGATTTTGTGCGTGTAATTCTTGAGAGAAAGAAGAAGCGTGATGGAACTGACGCTTGACGATTTAATAATCCCAAAGCACGACAGCCTCCTCCTCGACGTACTTGACCACAAGCACACGCACTACACCCTATACGGCGGGCGCGGCGGCGCTAAGTCCAGCTTTATAAGCATCGCAATCGTGCTACTGATAACGCAAAATCCACAGGCTCATGCGGCGGTGTTCCGCAAAGTTGCAAACACGCTACGGGACAGCGTTTATGCTCAGATAAGTTTTGCGATAAGCCTCCTTGGAATGGACTCGCTTTTTAAGAAAACCGTGTCCCCTATGGAGATTACATACAAGCCTACAGGTCAAAAGATTTTATTCCGTGGTCTTGACGAGCCGGAGAAAATCAAGTCAATCAAGGCTCCGTTCGGGCATTTTGGGATAACATGGTTTGAGGAAATTGACCAGATGCACGGGCGCGAGGAAGTCCGTAAGGTATTGCAAAGCACGATGCGCGGTCAGAGCGGCATATTCTGGAACTTTGAGAGCTTTAACCCGCCTATATCAGTACAAAACTGGGCGAACCAAGACTTACTTGAGGAGCGCGAGGCGCGCATAAAATGTATGGCATCATACCTCGACGTTCCCCGCAAATGGTTGTCAGACCAGTTCTACGAGGAAGCCGACCACTTAAAAGCAGTAAATCCGAGAGCATACGACCACGAATACCTCGGAATAGCAACAGGAACAGGCGGTAATGTTTTTGAAAGCGTCACAATCCGCACTATCACGGATGACGAGATAAAAGCATTTGACCGCAATTACTACGGAATGGATTGGGGATGGTATCCAGACCCTAATCATTTCAGCGAGATGTACTTCAACGCTGGTCGGCGGGTTCTATACATTTACGGCGAAATACGCCGCACAAAGACCAAAAACCCCGCAATGTCGGAACTCCTGAAGGAACGGCTGAAAGACAGGTGGCAAAACATACGTATAACCGCCGACAGTGCAGACAACAAGAGCATAGCCGATTTTCGTGATTATGGTTTTGATATGCGAGGCGCGATTAAGGGTCCGGGGTCGGTCGATTATAGCATGAAATGGTTGGCAAGCCTGTCGGAGATAGTAATAGACGACGCAAGGTGTCCGCACACAGCAAAGGAGTTCAAGGAATATGAGTTCGGGCGCGACAGGAACGGCGATGTCGTAAGCGAGTACCCAGATAAGAACAATCACGCCATCGACTCCGTGCGATATGCCCTTGAGGAGATATGGAAACAACGCGGTGAATAAGGGCAGGTGAGATTTTATGGGTATCATCCAGTGGGTGCGAGGGGTGTGGAATATGCTGACAGGGCGCAAGGATATAGAGCAAGCACTTAGCTTGAAAATAGTGCGTAATACGGAGCTTGAAGCGGCTCAGGCGCTGTGGCGTTCAATGCTTGCAGGTGAAGCCACATGGAATGTGTCTGTAGACCCGCCTGCGTCCCCGAGCATACATATAGCGAGTTCCATCTGCCGCGAAGTCAGTAATAATAGCACCTTCGAGCTTGAAGCTACTCTTGACGGAATAGCCGAGTTGCAGACGAACTTCGATAAGGCAGTTGAGCAAATGCCCGAAGTTGTAAACCTTTTGGCGGGTTACGGCTCCCTCGTCTTAAAGCCGTTTGTTCGCGGCAGCCGCGTACTCGTAAACATCGCTACTCCTGACCGTTTTTTCCCTTTGAAGTACAACGAAACGGGCGCACTCGTAAGCGTGGCATTTGCCGACACGTTCAACACCGCTGAGGACTTTTATACGCTTGTTGAAACGCATACGTGGGATGAGCCTACATCCACATACACAATTACGTATAAGGCGTTCCACAGCAAGCAGAACACGGATTTAGGCAAACCGATAGCGCCACAGAGCGTCCCAGAGTGGTCACACTTGCAAGATATTTCATTCGTAAATATCTCACAGCCTCTGTTCGTGGAGGTGTGTTTGCAGGATAAACAGGCGATTTTCGCCAAAGCGGTCAAGCTGATACGGCTTGCGGATGAGCAATACGGGCGCGCCGTGTGGGAGTTTGAGGGCGGCGAGCTTGCGGTAGACGCGAGCATAGATAGCTTTAAGCGTGACGCGAACGGCAATCCGATATTGCCAAAAGGCAAGGAACGGCAATTCCGCGTACATAACGTGGCAGGCGAGTTCTTCAAGATGCAGACGTTTTCGCCTGAGTTGCGTGATACAAGTCTTTTTAACGGCTTGAACGAACATAAGCGGCATATCGAATTTACCTGCGGGCTTGCATACGGCACTATATCAGACCCGCAGAATGTCGATAGGACGGCAACGGAGATAAGAGCGGCGAAACAGCGTTTCCTCATCACGATTAGGAATGTACAGCGGATTGTGGAGGAAGCGTATAGGAATCTCGCGGAGAGCATAAACATTCTTGGTTTTCTTTACGAGCTATACCCGTTTACGTCCTACGAGTTGGCGTTCGTCTGGGGTGACAGTGTACTTGAAGACCCCGATGAAGAATACAGGAGGCGTTTGGAGCTTGTGGATAAGGGTATTTTAACCGCTGCTGAGTTCAGGGCGTGGTATATGGAAGAAGATTTAGAAACGGCACAAGCCGCATTACAGCCGCAGGAGGTGCGCGATGCCAACAGCAACGAGTAAGAGACCAGCGGCGAAAAAGCCGCCAGTAAAAAGCGCACCGAAGACTGCCGCTAAGAATACAAAAAGCAATGTCGGCAAGGCGAGTAAGAAACCAGCAGAAAAAAAGCCAGTTGCGCCAACGGTTCCGATACGAGATTTCGGCGGCTCCAACAGGCGTAAGCGGATAAGCGAGTGGATGCAGTTGGTTGACGCAGACGGTTTCGCATTATATGACGCAGACGGTTATGCGTTAAAGGTCAGGGGGTAATGAGATGGCAGATAAGCATTTAGGTAGCAAAGCGGCAGAGATTGACGCAGCCGTAAACGCGGCGCACAAGCACGAAAACAAGCCGACTATCGACCAGTTGGGCGAAACCAGTGAGGGCAAGCTCACTTTTAAGGGCGCACCAGTCAATGAGAGTGGCGGCGGTGTTGAGAGTTGGGCTGAGATTGAAGAACTTCCCGACTTCCCCGATGCGTTCCCGCCTGACACACATAAGCACGGTGTAGCTGATATAAACGACTTCCCAACGCTACCGCTGGAAACGCCGCGCATAGAGATGTACATAGGCGGGATTGGTAAGCACAGTTCAAGCGAATTAGGCGTGTGGTTGCGTATAACGAACCCGTGGGCGGTAAAGCCGGGTGACAAGGTTGTTTTCCGTCACAGTATAGCAGGCAATGTCGCAGGTGGAATCTATCCGACTACTGACCCACGCAGAAGGCGAGGAACGCAGCGGCGTATGGCACTCATAACAAGGCATCCTAACGAGTTACAGCCGATGCCGTGGCATAACTGCTACCCAGAGATAACGGACTTGGAGCCGCTTTCAGTGAAGGCGGGCGCATCATATGAGTGGGTGAAAGTCGCTGAAACCCCGCACTACAACCTACCGACGTTGATTAAGTTGCACAGCGTCAGTTCGGCAGGCATCTTTTACTGGGCGGGTAATAGGCGCTACAAGTCGATAAAGGGCGGCGAACATTCAAGCGGTAACGTCTTGAACGGAAGGAATATCAACTCGTGCCTCTTTGACTGCGTGATAATGCGCGAAAAGACGATAATCGCGGAGAGCAACCGATTTTTACTAAAAGCTCACTGTGAGATACAGTACGCAGGCAGCGAAAATTGGTACTCAAACTGGAGAGAAGTATAGGCATTATGTGTATCTGCTGTTTTGTGTCCTCGAAGGTATTCAACACTCGAGTCTACGGACTCGGAGGTATCAACAGTTGAGTCTACGGACTTATTGACGTCAACCTGCGAGGGCACAAAACAGCAGATACGAGATAGAAACCGCGTTACGCGGATTAAAGTTACCGGACTTTAACCGGATTAAAAGGAGGCTACTAAGATGAGCGACACAACTACAACAACGGCGGGTGTACAGGATACACAAACCACGGACACAACGAACCAGAGTACCGTGACTCAAACCACGGACACACAGGCTCCAGAGCCTGAAAAGACCCTGACGCAAGAGCATGTTACCGCGATTGCAACAAGGGAACGGAAACAGGGCGAGGCGGCAATCCTCAAGGAGCTTGGACTTAGCACAAAAGAGGAACTTGCGGCGATTAAAGAGCTTGGAATCACAAGCAAAGACGGGATTGCGGCACTCAAAGAGGTTCTTGCGGCGCACGAAGCTGAAAAAGCTAAGAACGCTACAGCCGCCGACATTCAGAAGGCATTTGACGAGTACAAGCACAAGACGGAGGCTGAAAAAGCGGCAGCCGTTGCAGAGGCTGAACAGGCGCGTCAAGAGGCGTGGGCGGTCAAGGCGGGTATTCCCGAAGCTATGCAGGAGTTTTATCTTTTCAAGATAAACAAGTTGATGGCATCTGACTCCCTCGACTTCAAAGAAGCGTCTGAAAAATACCTCAAAGAGAACCCTGTTGCTCAGTCCTCAACTGAAAACAAACCCCCAATGTGGGGCGGCACAGGCACGAAACCCATTAACACAACTATGACGCAAGCAGAGTTCAACAAGCTCGGTTACAAGGAGCGTGTTGCGCTCGCAACCGAGAACCCGACTCTGTACGCGCAACTATCGAAAGGATAAAGGTGAAATAAAATGTCTGAAACTTTACTTGCTAATCTAATCAATCCGCAGGTTATGGCGGATATGCTCAACACGAAGCTCACGCCGATGATTGCGTACTCAGACCTCGCAACCATCGACAATACGCTCGTTGGTCAACCCGGGAGTAAGATTACGCTTCCAAAATACGGCTACATCGGCGATGCCGTGGACGTTCCCGAGAATACTCAAATTCCCATCAAAGAGATGACAACTTCGTCTGTGGATGTGGAGATTAAGAAGGCTGGTCTTGGTGTCACGCTTACAGACGAGGCTGTTTTGTCTGGATTTGGTGACCCTGTTGGACAGCGTATTATGCAGATTGCGCGCTCGATTTCACAGAAAGTTGATAATGACTGTGAAACAGCTCTTGAAACTCTCCCTGCGGGTAGGACATTTGACGGAGGTTCCGCGCGTACTATTTCTTCTTCTCTCATCGCTGATGGGTTGACGTTGTTCGGGGAGGATGTGGACGGCGCAAAGATTTTATTGGTGCATCCTAACCAGTTAGCGCAGCTTAGGCAAGACCCTGATTATATCAACGCGTCTGAAATACAGACAGGCACGATGCTACGCGGCACTGTTGGTATGATTTGGGGATGTCAGATTCGCGTTCGCAATAAAATCAAGCTTGTAGGCGGCGTTTACACGAATTACATCGTGAAGCCCAATATCACCGATGAGAGTGAGCCTGCGCTTGCAATCTTTATGAAGCGGTCTGCGGTGCTTGAGACCAAGCGTGAAGCGGAATATGCGCGCACTGCTGTCTTTGGTCTACAGCACTATGTAGCATACCTCAAGGACGAGAGCAATGCAATCAAGCTCCTGTCTGCGGCATCTTAACCACTTACGCAGCGGCGGGGTGCTGACTTCGCCCCGCCGTTGCACAGCACAATAAGGAGGCGGTTGTGATGACCACAGAAAAAACAGTTATAACATTTTCGCTTGCTGGTCTTGCCACGATATTCCACGCAGCGGCTCCGTTCTTTATAGCGGCGTGCGTCTTTATGCTACTGGACTTTGGGACAGGCTTTATTAAGGCGATGATGACGCACACGGTCAATAGTGGCGCGGTCGGCAAGGGAATATGGAAAAAGTTGTCATATCTCGTAGGAATGACAACAGGATGGGCTTTAGACTTTACGGTGCAGGGATTGCTCGAAAGCGCGGCGGGTTTTACCCTCCCCTTCGACCTTCCAATCGGCGTGATTATATCCTGCTGGGTGATTCTGACGGAAACCATTTCGATTTTCGAGAACCTCGCAGAATGTGGCGCTCCTGTTCCAAATTTTGTAGTTAAGTTTTTCAAGCAGAAGAAGGAAGAAATTGAGCAGTCTGACGGAGATAAAGATTAAAGGGGGCGGGCGGTATGGCATACGCGACACAAGCGGATTACACAGCATTTTTAAGAGGGCGCACGCCGACCATCCCGCTTGCCGAGTTCGACTACTGGGCTGATATGGGTTCATCCGCTGTGGATGCTCCGACTTTTAACCGTCTTCACGATGCTGGAACACTCGCCGAACACGCGACGGCTGTAATCGCGGCTACTTGCGAACTCGCCGAGGCGTACTTCAAAGCAGAGAACCCCAACGCTGACGGACAGAAGCTAAAGGGATACAGCATACAAGGATATTCGGAGAGCTACGTTACTCCTGAGCCTGTCAAGATTGAGATAAGGGTGCAGGACATCATAAGGCGGCGATTGGGACACACAGGACTGCTTTATAGAGGGGTGTAGATATGAGCATAAACACTTACAACACAAACGCTCTAATCTACAATGACCACGGTTCAGGAACGAACCGTATCACAGTCAAACACCTCCTTCCCCGCGTGTGGTGGGTTGGAACTGATGCAATACAGGCGATACATAGCGGCGTAACAGACGTAAGCAAATTCACGGTCTTAATCACGTTGCGTGACGGATACAAAACTCCGCAAGAGTGGCAGGCACTAACAACAGCAGAGGTTTTAAGCGGCGATTATTACACTCTCCAAGACGGTGACAGAATGATTCAAGGCGAATATCCCGACGCGCCAGACACGTTCCAATCCACACAGGCGGTAGACCAGCACTTCAAGACCGCAAGCCGTCCGATTATGAGCGGTACTGACCCAATGAGGCTCCCCGGCGGCAAAATTCACCATTGGAACATCGGATTGAAATAGAAATACGTGCCAGACGTGCCAGAATGAGCCAGATGCGATTTAAGAGGTTATGAGTGCAGGATTATGGTGCAGGCTCCTAAAAGCGAGCCAAGGGCATTTATGAAGGAGCCAGACGCATGAAGGTAGTGTTACAGCTTGACAGCGTTGACGAAATGATTAAGCAAGTCGGTCTTGACAAGGGCGGCGTGGTGCAGAACCAGTTGAATTTTCGGGCAGCCGTCCGTATGGATAAATATATTCCGAGCGACACGATGGCGCTACGCAAGAGCAAGGATTATGACAGTGACCCTGAAGGCGTTATTTATGATACTCCATACGCTCAAAAGATGTACTACGGCGTTACGCGCAAGGGAAAGCCAATAAACTATAGCGGTGCGCCACAGCGGGGAGCGTTTTGGGACGAGAAAATGATGGCGGCTGAGGGTGATGAGTTGGTTAAGGATATGCAAAAGGTCGTAGACCGCATGAAATAAGGAGGTGTTAGCTGTGTTGGATAAGGATTTACTCGACCTGTTTATTCTGCGAATGGGTCAGCTTGGAAATCGCTTGGAAACCGCCTTACCGGAAGGCGAAGACAAGCAATTTAAGATGAAGCGTATTGAAGATGCGATTGATTACGCAAAGAATGTACCGCAGTGGATATTCGACGAACAAGGGGGTGATTGAGTGTATAAAGGACTGATGGAGTGGCTTGAAACGTGTCCGCAGCTTGCGGGACAAACGCTAAATTTTGATTTTATCGGCGCCAATCCGGTGGAGTGGAGCTTGCAAATACCCACGAACTCACCAGACACAGGCGCGACCGTGACAGGTAGCAAGCTGTGCAAGCAAGATTTTATTCTTGTGTGCATATCCAACTTTGGAGATGACGCGTTAATGAATATCAATAATCTTGACGTGTTCCAGAGCATTAAGAAGTGGTTCGCCGCTCAGACGCGAAGCAAGGTTTTTCCAGACTTGGGAGCTGACAAGCAGGTTACAAAGGTTTTAGCGGTCACGGACGGATACATTGAGGCTACGACGGAAAGCGCGGCGCGATACCAGATACAATGCCGTGTGGAGTACGCGGAGGAAGCTGTGCTGGCTGGTACACAGATACAGCACACAAAAAGAGGGAATTACTACTACATATAAGGAGGAAAACAAGATGAACTTTGAGTTAATCGGCTCAGGAATTGAGGACATGTCCACAGCGCTAAACTACGAGGTCAACACGACCAAGGACGTCATCGGACAGACATCCACGAAGGCAACGAAGGGCGCCAACACGATTAGCGTAGACCCTACGGCAATCAACCCGGACAGTGGATTTTCCATGTTCGTCGATACGGCGATTGAGCGTGAGTACGAACTTACGCAGCTTGAGAAGGAGTTTTTATTTGTGAAACTCTATAAGAAGACTGGCGGCAAGATGGTCGCGTTCAAGCAGTCGGCAATCGTAGTGCCGCAGGATTGGGCTACTGGCAACGCGGAGTTGCGTGCAAGCGTTGAAGTCCACCTCGTTGGGAAGCGCATTTTCGGGACTTTTGACCCGGAAGCTACGGGCGATAAGTTCGTGGCTGAGACCACGGTACCGACCACGTTCACGTATGACACAGGCGATGCGAAGCGTGAGAGCTTTGCGATGTACTACATAACAGACGCGGCTTAATAGCCACGTAGGAGGGAAAGCGTATGAATAGGGCTGAAATACACGGCGGTTTACAGCGTGATGAATTTGTAGACCAGCACGGAAACGTCCTTGGTACTGCTGAATATGACCTCGGTGACAGCGCAGTTCGTCTGCGCGTCATCGAGTTCGTAGAGCAGATGGAGGCACGTTTCAAAGAGTTCTCTGAGAAAGTCGAAACGATGCCAAACGAAACCCTTGCTGACTTCAAGGCGCAGGCGCAGCTTGAGGTTGAGTTCGTCGGTGTCCTAATTTCAGGAGCCGACGCCGTATTCGGTGAAGGGTTCTGCGAGGGCGCGGTAGGTAAAGGTTGCCGTAATGTGCTGACGCTTATGGAGATGCTCAACTCAATCGCATCCAATTTCGGCGCTCAGGCGAATGTACAGCTTGACCGTATCGTAAACGGCACGCGCAACCGCGAGCAGCGGCGTATAGGTAAAAAGAAGTGAACCTTTTAACCGATAGGCTACCTTCTGAGGTGTGGCGCGTCGGTGATGAGCTTTATTTTGACACCGACGCGCCCGGTGACCCGGATGAGGTGTATGACATCGCGATAAGCTATGCGTCTATAATCAACATTTTTGCGATGCTACAACACCAAGGTCTTACGGAGTTCGAGAAAAAGCTCACCATGTTACGCGCCTTCTTTCTGGACAGAGTGCCTGACGATACGGAGCGTGCAGGTGAGCTTTGCTACGAGTTTATGGCTTGTGGTGCAGGTGCTGAGGATAAAAAGGATATTCAATATTACTCGTGGGAGCAGGACGGAAATTATATTTACACGGCTGTTAATCAATCTTTTTCAGGTGTACTTGACAAAGAACCTGACCTGCACTGGTGGCTTTTTATTGCGTACTTTATGGACTTGACAGACGGATGCCGATTTAACGAAATCGTAGCCAACCGTTACGCACACAAGAAGGGAAAAGCCACAAAAGAGCAAAAAGAGGCACGCCGTCAGTATCCAGAGATTTATGTGTTGAAACATATTCGCAAGACTGACACGGAAACGCTTGACAGGGCAAAAGAACTTGAGAGGATTATGAACGCCAAATAGCTGAAGGGAGAGCCGAGTTATGAGCAAGATAGTCATAAATACAGAATTAAATAACTCAGGCTTTGAAAAGGGATACAAAGAGGCTGAGGCTGCCGCAAAGAGGTTCGTCAGGACTGCACAGGATACGCTTGGAAACGGCGTAAACAAGGCGATGGCAGGCGTAGGCAAAGGAATGGCTGACAGGCTCAGTGGCACACTTAAAGCGTCCGAGGATAGAATTGAGCGCACTGGTGACGCGATACGCACTACAGCGCAGGAGATAGAAGCGTCTTTAAGTAATATGTCTACCCTTTTTGGTGACAGTGCAAATGATAGATTTAACGAAAAATTCGGCGCGACCGCTGAGGATATAGCACGCAAAAATGAGGAAAGTATCCGCGCCGCTAATGAGGCTTTGGGAGGTCTTGAACCGACATTTCAGAGAGCAGAGAGTAATGCCACTAATCTTGGCGATGCAATAGTAGCAGTCGGTGAAAAAGTGAAAGAAACTGCGATGTCATCGCAGGAAATGATGGCAAACCTGACGGAGATGATGAACAAGCCGTTCGGTGTTGGTGCTGAGGATATTGCACGTCAAAACGCTGAACGCATAAGAGAAGCTAACGAGTATTTGCGTCAGTATGGTTTGACTCAGGAAGAAATGACACAGAAATACTTTACTCAGCGCGATGCTATTGACGATACAGCACAAAGCACGCAGGCGGTTGTAGATAATGTCGAGCAAATAAATGACAGGCTTGGAGAAACCGCTGAAAACACAAGACAAACAGCCAATGAAGTGCGGCGCATGCCGTCAATGTTTGCTGGCTTGGGTGCGCGGATTGCACGAACAGGCAAAGACATTCAAACCAAAATAGGTGGAGCGTTTACAACCGTGACCCGTAGGATGCGCACGTTTTCGTTTGGCTTTAACAGGATGGCGGTAGGCATCGAGAGGTCTATAAACAGGATTAAAAACCTGCTAATCGCCGCGTTCGTGTTTAACGTCGTGCGCAGGGCGTTCCGCGAGTTCAGGGAGTATATAGGTCTTGCGCTCAATGACTCTGAGCGTTTTAATACGGCGTTACAGCAGGTAAAACATAATCTTGCATCCGCGTTCCAGCCAATCCTTCAGGTGATAGTCCCGGCGCTCACAACGCTAATGGAGTGGCTCAGTACCGCTACAGCATACGTGCTGCAGTTTATGGCGGCTATATCAGGTAAGTCAGTAAAGAGCCTACAAAATGCGGCTACTCATATGTCCAGCCTCAAAAAAGAAACCGAAGGAGTTGGTAAGGCGGCAAAGGGTGCATTATCAGGTCTTGACGCAATCAGCAAGGTCAGTTTTGGCGATGACAGTGGCGGCGGTTCTGGTTCGCCAGCCTTCACGCCTGCTGAAATTGAAGACCGTGAATTTGACCTGTCTTGGTGGGACAGGCTAAAAGAAAAATTAGTGCCAGTAACTGACGCTTTAAGTAGGCTGAAGGATGCGATGGTTCCATTCAAGGACTTCGTATTCACAGGCGCTAAGGACTTTTACAATAATTTCTTAGTTCCTGTTGGAAACTGGGTCATAGGCGAGGGATTGCCACGCTTCTTTGACATACTCAGCGCGTTCTTCAATAACTCCAACTGGTCACGTCTAAATGTGGTTTTATCAGACTTTTTCACAGCACTGAGTAAACTTGCGACGCTGACGTTCGACGCTGTTCTTGACTTTTTTGACTTCTTCATTCGCCCGATGGCTGAGTGGGCGATTAACAGCGCCATCCCAGTGCTGATACAGGGTTTGACTGACCTGATAAACAAAGTCAACTGGCAACGTATCAAAGACAATTTAATAGCGCTATATAACGCGGTGGCACCATTTGCAACAAAGATAGGTGACGGATTGCTATGGTTTTATCAGCGTGTGCTTGTCCCGCTTGGCGCGTGGATTATGAACGAGGCAGTCCCGCGCCTGTTAAAAATCTTGGAGGCGTTCTTCAGGGCTATGTCACCAATAATTGACGTGGTTGGAAAAGCGTTGGTTAGCTTTTGGAATAGCTTTTTACAGCCTCTCGCAAAATGGGCTGGAGGCGTGGTTGTGACGGCACTTGATTTATTGGCTGACGCGTTGTTTAAGTTCGCGGCATGGGCAGAAGATAACCCTGACAAAGTGCGGACAGCGTTTGAGGGATTGCTTTACGGTCTCGGAGCGATGCTGGCACTAAAAGGTTTAGGCTCTTTACCTGTGATACTGAATGGCATCGCTTTTGGTTTAGGGGCGATAGCTGGTAAGCTGTTACTTTTTGCAGGCGGCGCGTTAGTCGCTGGCATAGGATACCTAACTGCTGAATTGGTTAAATTTGGATATGAAAATTCCAGCGTAGTCAAGGAAATGCGGGAAGCCGAGGCTGAACACGAGGAATATTTGGAACGCTTGGCGAGGGCATACGAGCGTTATTACGGGGAAGCCACTATATCAGTGCAGGATTTTCAAGCCCTGTTAGGTGACTTTACGAATGAAAGCACAATAAACCTGCTAAAAATAAACGAATCCCTAACGACAAACGCCGATATAATGCGTGGTGAGTTTGACGGAACTAAGGTGAGCTTGCAGGGCTTGCTTGATGCGTGGATTAACAGCGGCGAAACGATTACAGACGAGGCGATGCCGCAGCTTCTTTCCGCTGTGGAGGGTACGTTTGAGGCGTGGCGCGAGCTTAACAATGCCGAAATGGAGCAACAGCTCACTTTTTGGGAAAACGTGTATCTCAAGAACGATGGTGTAATAGACCGCTACGAGCAGGAAAAACTTGACACGATTAGGGCGTGGTATGAAACACGCGCAACCGAAACTGGCACCCTTGAGGAACATATAACAACGATAATCGAAAACGGCACGAATGAGCAAGGTGAGCTTTTATCTGGTGTTCTTACCGAGGTTCAAACCGAACTCGGAAACCTCGTCAGTTTTGCAGAGGAACAGGCGGCAAAGGCGCGCGCTATTGCAGAAGAAGAAAACCGTCTGCTACTTGAAGATATTGCGACTGGACGGCTTAAAGTCACAGAGGAAACCTATGATAACTACATATCCGCAGTCAAGGAAAATGAGTCTATTGCAAGTGATGCGGCACGGCGCGAGCAGGTACTGCGTAACCTTGAAGCCGAGAAACTCCTTGACCAAGGTTTAATAAACAACGAGGAATATCAGGGCGAGCTATTAAGAAGCCGTCAGCAGTATGCAAAAGATTTAACAGATATTACGCTTACGGCGGAGCAGGCTATGGCTGACATGGCAGTGGCTATAACGGGGTCTCTCAACGAGGAAGCGGAAGTCTTGAAAATGCTCATGGAGTTGCGAGAGGACGAAACAAAGAGCATCGGTGACCTCAAGCGTGAAGTTGACGAACTCAACGCCATCCGTGAGCTTGGTATAGGGTTGACACAGGAAGACGAAACATATTTACTGCGTGCAACAAAGGCGCTTGAACTGTACAACGAACAGACAAGTAAACGCGGCGATGTCGTCGGGCGCATGATTGAAGAACAGGAGGCTACGCTACAAGTCGGTGTAGACCAGTTTGTCGATTTCTGTGATAAATCGGAGGCGGCGCTTAGGGAGTTCGAGAACACGGCGAGGCTTCAGGGTGCAAACATAACACGCGGTTTGTCAGACGGGTTGCGTCACGGCAATGAGGATGTAATGCGTGAAACCAAGGGCATGATAGAGAATATAAAGGACACGCTGGACAAGTCTTTTGAGATGCATAGCCCCTCCAAGTACATGGAGCGCAAGGGCGAAGACATCACGGAGGGCATGAGGCTTGGCATTGTGAACGCGGCACCATCCCTTATGAAGTCGCTCACTGACCTAATAGACGATATGTGCAGTATAGTGGCTAAAAAGGCAACATCGCTTGTATCCGAGTTCAAGACGATGTTTGAGGAAGTTCTGAGCAACTTCGACATAGCAGGCTCCAATATGTCAGGCGGTATGTCAGATATAATGTCCGATTTATCGGACACTGTGACCAAGCAAAAAAGCGGAGTTGAGGATGCGTTCAAGGCTATGTACAACTCCGTGTCGGGCGCTACGGAGCAGTTTGCAAACAGCCACGTAAAAGCCATAAACTCCATGACTTCACAGACCGCAAAGCAGATGGGCGCACTTCCCGACGCCCCAAAGATTAACGTGCCGAGCGTCCAGAACATAAGAATTCCACGCCTTGCAACGGGTGCAATAATACCGCCAAATCGGGAGTTCCTCGCTATACTTGGTGACCAAAAGAGTGGTAATAACATTGAAGCCCCTGAAGATTTAATTCGTAAGATTGTGCGCGAAGAAGGCGGTGCTAACGATGAAACAAACTCCCTGCTCCGTGAGCTTATAACGGCGGTCAAGACAAGCCTTAACATAAACGTCGATGGCGATGTACTGAGCAGGGCGGTATCCGTAGGACAAGCGCGGTCAAACAGGATGTTCGCAGCATCATTCTCAGACGGTTAAGGAGGTGCGATATGGCTGATTTAACGCTTATCATAGCAGGCAACGATGTCATGTCTAAGGGCTGGGTCGCTGAGGGCGGCTACAAGCACAGGATTGAACACCGTTCAGGCGAGGACGCAGGCGAAACCATTGACGGCACTATAAGGCTTGCGTACTTGTGGACGCGTCACCGCATAGACGTGACATTTATCAAGGATTTAACGCTTACTGACGCTGTGAGCGTCCTAAGTCTTGCATCTCCCGCAGGTCGGATGGATTGGTTTGACGTGACTTTTACCGACCTGTTCGACGGTACAGTGAAGACAAAGCGTTTCTATGCAAACAACTACGATATTGTGGTCAGAACGTCACGCAGGGACGGAGAAACTTATTATGACAGTTTTACCCTGCCATTGATTGAGGACATCCGTAAGAACTAAGGGAAGGAGCGTGTAGCTGTGCGTAATTTTGAGCAACTTTGGCGCGATTATCATAATACAAATAATTTATCAGTGTTCAATGCGTTCAATTACACGTTCCGCATACTGGTCAACAACGCGGCGCTACCATACAGCGATGAGGTAGGGCATAGAATTCTGAGCCTAAAAAAACGCACAGGCTTGATAGCACAGGACTTTGACATAGGCATCACGGTCAACTCCAATATGTCTTTAGCGCTTTTAGTCACCGATATGACTAAAATCGTCGAGGGTGACAAGATTACACTCCAAGCTATGATAGCAGGTGACCTTGGAAATACAGCTTGGTACAACATGGGCGTTTTCTTTGCAGGCAGACCAGACGAACTATATTTTGGGCGTGTGCAGCGTATGGAGTGCTGGGACGCAATGATGTATGCCAATTCCCAGTATTTTACAGAGGCGCAGCTTGAAACACTTCCAGAGGATTGGACACAGACGATGCTTGTCGCATTGCAAGACATAGCATCCCGTATGCACAGCACTCCTATAAACCCTGAAACACTCGCGCTCATAGACCCGACATTCGTTATAACAAACCCCGGGCGTATGACGATGCGCGAAATACTTGGGTATATAGCATCCGCTCACGGCGGCAACCTGATTATCAATGATGACGGCTTTTTGACACTTTTAGTGCCTAAGTTCGGTGACCCGCAATTTGACGTTAAATACGATAATATTAAAGGCTTGAGAACATCTCCAAGCGAAACTTTTTCAAGTCTTTTACTCGTAAAAAATGATATAGGTGAACACTTCACTCAAACGCACCCGACATCCGTAGGCGTACAGCTTCAAGTCTTTAACATTTTCGGCACACAAGACATTTTTAACCGCATCTTTAATGCGATTGTCGGCGGCATGTTTACTTACACTCCGATAAATTGTGATTCCGTGCGCATAGACCTTGCTTTAGAACTGGGTGACCCAATCTGGATTGGCGGCGTCTGGACGCATCTGTGGAATTATGAGATGAACCAGCACGGCTACGTCAACATAATCGCGCCTTATAACGGTGGGCTTCAGAGGTCATATGAGTTCAAGGGTGTCCAGAGTAAAAGAATAGATAGGATAGCAAACGAGATTCTAAACATCGGCGGTTTTGAAGGTAGTGGCAACAGCGGCGGCGGTGGCAGCGGCAAGAACGGAAACATCCACTTTTTTGAACATCCCCCGACACAGCAGGAGTTCGACGAAATCCCAATAGGTCACGCTTTTGGCATAGTAGATAGCGCACTTCCACCACATCGAGGCGCTCTCGCCATCCCCGTTCTCTACTGGAAAAAAGAACACATCCCAGAGCCGAAGCCCGGTGACCTCATAAACATCGCACCCGGAAGCCGCAATCCAGCAGCCATCGGCGTATCACCCGGAAATTGTTGTTACGTCGGTGACGATATTTACGTGCGCTTTCCGCTTCCGTCAGAGGGCTGTATGGTCGCAAAAATACACAACGGGCGGCTTGAGGACATAGGCGATTGGGCGCGAAATGGTGGCTTAATCGTCATAGAGGGAACCCCATACACTGTAACAATGACGGGATGGGGTCAGATACGTCGCTACAATCAGGACGGTGACGAGGTTTACGAGGAATTTTATAATCAGTCAGGGCATGACATCGGAAATTACATGTTCGGCGGCATGATACTCAGGGGCGGAGAATTCGCACTCTCCCCGATACACTACACAGCGCACATCAACCGTGTGGCGGCAGGCGGTCAGGGATGTACGGTCTGGCTCAGTCCCGACGAGCTTACGACTTATACGATGTCAACGAACGTAGCCGTCACGACACACAAAGTCATCACGCGGGCATCACCGGGCAACGCGGAGCAGATTGGCGGTTGGAGTATGCAGATACGCAACCGCCTCCAATGGGCTACAGCCACAGGCATAACCTATTGTCAGGTATGGGCTAACAGCTTTTGGCGCGACTGTATTTTCAACTGTGCCGATGGCACTTGGGAAGAAATAGGCTTAGGACAAGACATCCTCGGCATGGGCGCGGTCTTCCATGACGGCTTTTACCTGCAAAGGAGCGACTCAAAATGGTATTTCCGCAAGAACAGCGGCGCGGAAACTGAGGTTGAGGCAGTGCTGCCCGGTATGCAAAGCCGATTTACGGAGCATCGGGTGTATCTGCATAATGGGAATGTTTACATGCTTTAAGAGGTGCCAAAACGCCTTGTAAACGCGTTTAGGTGTAGATGGTAGAAAGATACTCAAAGATAGCTTACAGGCGATTATAAGGCTTGCAAGACGCTCACAGAAAGGCAGGTGTAACGCCGTGGAATCAAAAGAATTGAAAGACAAGCTCGCAAGAATTTCTCGCAGGCTACACATAGACGGATGCGTGTACTTCTACTTCGACACCTGCGGCTACGAGGGGTGGCTCAATCTTCCCATTCGCGAAATTCTAAAACAGTTCCCAACACTCGCGCCTACCATATCGTCAATCTCACCTACGGGCGTTTTTATCAGATGTGTCCTCGCTGACGGCGCTGTAGTGACTTTTATCGTGAGGGGCGAACAAGCTAAGGAGATACACAAAAGAGGCTACATATAGGAGGTACTCAAAATGTCCAGAAGGTCAGGATTTACGAATTCCCCGCTCGCAACGCGGTCAATAATTTCCCCAAATAAAACAAGTGGCAGGGACGCAATCCTTGGTATTACCCCGCACGTCACAGCGGGAACAGGCACAGCAGCAGGTACAGCGGAATGGCTCGCACGCCCTACAACGAAGGCATCCGCTAACTATGTCATCGGCGGTGACGGCGCGGTTGTGCTTGGAGTAGATGAAAAAGACCGTTCGTGGTGTACAAGCAGCACTGCAAATGATAAAAACGCAATCACGATAGAGGTTTGTAACACCGTGGCGGCGCATCCTTGGCCTGTTTCCGATAAGGCTCTTGATACGCTGGTGGATTTATGTACAGACATATGCAGGCGCAACAACATCGCGGCTCTGAAATTTATCCGTGACGATAAATCGCTTGCGGGTAAATGGTCTGAGCAAAATCTGACGCTCCATAGATGGTTTGCTAATAAAGCGTGTCCGGGAGATTATCTTATATCGCTTTATCCAGCAATATGTAAGGAGGTCAACAGCAGGCTCGCAGGCAACGCTCCAAAGCAAATCAGTAAAGACAATCCCGCGCCCGTTGTGCGTCCAGTCCTACGCAACGGCTCCAACGGCGGGGCGGTCAAGGAGTTGCAGGCGAAGCTAAATGCTCACGGCGCATCCCCTGCCCTGTCGGTTGATGGAGGTTTCGGCCCGCTCACGGAGGCGGCGGTACGCGCATTCCAGACAGCCAAAGGATTGCTTGTGGATGGTGTGGTAGGCAGTCAGACATGGGCGGCGTTGGATAAAGCACCACAGGCAGTGACTCCACCGCCTGCACCGACACCCGCACCAGAACAGCCCGCATCAGAGGAGTTCATAAATGCGGATGAAGCTATCGCGTTTTGGATGTCGGTCGGTGTCATCGGCTCCCCCGCATACTGGCAAAATAAGGTCAAAGAAGTACCGTGGCTCGGCAAGCTGCTAAATGCGCAAGCTGAGTATGCGAGGATGAAGTAAGTATATAAAATAGTATCACAATGAGCGCGGCGGTTTGCACTGCCGCGTTTTTATTTTGTCCCGTGTTCATAAATTGTTTACATTTACCGTGGCTACTGTCAGTTGTCATTTTAGCCTGTATTTAGATTGCCGTGCCGAGTTATTACCTATGGCATAGGGGCTAACTCGGTGACAACTGATAGTTGTCAACCTAAGCACCGCCAAATCACTTTTTAACTCACACCTATTGACAAGCTAAGAAATATGTGGTAAACTTGGTTCAGGTCAAAACAAAAAAACACCAGCAAAATGCTGGCACATTGAAAGGAAGGTCTACTATTATGGCACAGATGACATATGAAGCGTACTGCGAGGCTATCGAGGCGAAACTGAGGGAACTGGCGAGCAAGGATGACAGGAAAAACGCGATTATCCACAATTTGAATGTCGTCGCCAATATAGGCGAATTCGTGAGCGAGAGCTGTGTGGGTGACATAGACTTAGGCAGTGAGCGAGTGGCAGGCGAGGCTGAGTACATACTCGCTCACATAGTAGGAGCGTGTGATAGCGGTGAGCCGCTTGGACTGGATAGGCAGTCCAAGTATGTATGGAGTGAGGATGACTGGGATTTCGTCAGCTATACAGGGGAGGAGTAAAAATGCAAATTCTGGAAAAGGGTGTTGTAGTGGAGTGCGAGGACGGTAAATTTCGAGCGTGCGATGCGGTGCTAATGCCCGTCAGCGGTGGCAAAATCGTAGTGTATCTGTTCGATGGCGTAGAAGTCAGACGCGAGAAGTATAGTCGGAGCAAGTATGGTAAGGCGTCGAAAGGAGATAGCGAGAATGAGTAAAATTTTATTTGACGACGGAAATTTCTTAGAGGGGGACAGGTACACATGTGTAGTCGCGAAGACAGCAAAGGGAATCGCCGTCACCGTAAAAACAGCCTATGTCGATGAAGACCACTTCAGGAAGTATTACAGGGATGGGCAGTATCCTGAATTGCCTGACGACTGGGACGAGGACGGATGGGATTGGCTGCGGGATTTACTTGATAGACGCTACGACTACAAGCCGTACAGAAGTTTCTCATGGTAAATAGCTTTTAACGTATGACACCCAGCGAGTAAATCCGCTGGGTGTCACTTCTTTTTGCGCTTTGGCTTGCCTTGCGGCAAGTCCCCTTCCGCCTGCATAGCCTCCGTTCTCTCAGCCGCCATCCTCATAATCTCGTAATACCTCTCCGCTTCCGCCTGTTCGTCGAGTGCTATCTGCGTTTCGCACGCGGTCAAAAGAAATTCATTCAAAGACTTGTAACGCTCTGCGGCGTGCGCCCGTACCCGCGCCCCGACATCCTTGCGCGGCTTGAATTTTATCTCGTCGTATGTGGCTTTGTCGTACTTAGCTGTGGCTCTTTTTTGAGCCTCCGTCTTCGGCATCAACCGTCACCTCCCACCATGCCCATATTACTATACCAGCCCCTGTATAGCAAGGATAAACTAAAAATATTGAAATTTTTTCAAAATAAAGCTTGACGCCGATATACAGGGCATGGTATAGTCCGTATACAGGGAACGGTATATGTGCCTGCGGGCATATTTCCCAACAAAACGCTCAAAGGAGCAAAATATGAAGGAGGTCAAGAGAAATGGAAAATGTAATTGACAGGGAGCTTATGGCAGAGCTGGACGCTATTCTCGCAGACGACAACGAGGGTTATGACAAAAAGAGCAAAGTCAGACAGGTCAAGACACAAGCAAAAATCGCTGACCAGTACGGCGGAAGTAAAAAGGTCATCGTTGGTGTGTATAACGCCGATAAGAAAGTCCTCGACTTCATCGAAAACCGAATCGTGTTCACTCTTGAGGAGGCTATATACACGAGGGACACGCAAGGCATCCAAAAGCATGAGGGGTGCTATGTACAGGCGCAGAACATGGAAGGCGTTGCGACCATTAGTGGGTGCGTCTACTGTCACTGCGGCTACATCGTGGTGGACAGGCGCACAATGCAGCTCGTCGCCATCCATGCTGACGATTGCGATTAAAGGAGGAAAAAGATTTATGTGTGCGTGCGATACTTGTACGATGCAGGGCGAATTTGGATGCCCACAAAACAACGTAATGGGCGGCGGTATAGGAGTTCTTGGTGAATTTGGCGGTTTTGTTGACTTCACGCCAGACTCGGACACGTCCCAAGAAACAAAAAAGAAAAAACTCATAAAAGAAGCTATTGAGCGTCACGCTCCAGATAAGGTCATAGGCGGCTTGATAGTCGCAGGGCGTGAGGATTACACAAGTAACCGCTTTATCCTGACGGTAGAAGAAGCTATTGACGAGGACGGGTTCGACGGTATGAAGCTCCACGAGGCGTACATCGAGGCGGCATCCGCTGACGGAGTTCTGCGATTTTCAGAGGGCTTTTACGTAGGGCGTCCCGTCATTATCAACGCTAAGACAGGCAAGCTCCTTGAATCAATGTGGGTCACTATATAACAGGCACGGGCGGGGTTTAGTAGAGTACCAAATCCCGCCTGTAACATTTTTTTGCAGAAAGGCGGTGAGGTCAGAAATGTACAAATGTTTACGTTGCGGATGGACTTCCCGCGCCAGAACCTCACGCCTCTGCACTACACCCGACTGCTTTGAGTACACGGTAGGAGTAGACCGCTACACCTCACGCCTCGCCGTACTGCTTTACAAAATGGGCTACCGCCTGAGTTTTACCGAGGCGTACCCCTCATGGGTTCCGACCGCACCAGACGAGGACAGAGAAGTAGCTCCACACGGATGGGCTTTAATCACGGCTTGCATCGAGTTTGCACGTTGCTACCCAGAGGAAGTTTTTCCCGATATTCCTTTGGGTTGGTCTTACTACACCGATAGGGACATCGCCGACGCTGGGTTCTGTAGAATTTGCTATTTTGACCTTTTCCCGCATATCCCAAGCAGCGTAAAGCAAGTCAATGCTGAGGTCAGGGCGGTTGCGCGTCAGATGGAGCGTTGGGCGCAGTCACTTTATGAGAGTGGAGTTTACAAAGTTTTTCATATGGGAGATATTTTATAAGCCTGCAACAATTTTATACTTAAAACTGGGAGGAGATTAAGAGAAATGGAAAATTCCACGTTGTACACGATTTACAAATATCCCCTGAGCGTCTTTGACGCTCCCGGAGGGCGTGAGATTGAGGTGGATTGCGTTAGTATCAAGCCTCTTAGCGTCGCAGAGCAGCATGGGGATTTGGTTCTATGGGCGTTGGTGGAGGTCGGTTACGAATGCGAGGGTCACGCCACGCACACAATGCAAGTCGATATTCGTGGAACAGGTCACTTGATTGACCTTGAGGATTTGCAGGATAAGGCTTTCATAGGAACCGTGGTCATGCGCTCTACGCCTTTTGTGTGGCATGTATACGCAAGCGATGGCGCGTAAGCAATGGACACAGAGCGAGATTGACGAACTGGAAACTCGTATCCGTGACAAGATACAGCGCAAAGAGCCGCTGACCTGTGGCGAGGATACACTGTGGGGCGTACTAAAACACGGCAAGCCGCTAACGGCGCGGCTCGTATACGAGGTTGATTTTTATATGGGAATTGACGATTGACTATTCAACTCCTCCACAATCCGCGTTCGCGCCACGTTTACGTGTCCAGCGTCTATATCAATGCCTACGAACTTCCTCCGCAATTTGACGCACGCAACACCTGTAGTTCCGCTTCCCACGCACATATCCAGCACAGTATCACCGGGTTCAGAAAATCGTTTCACAAGCTCAGACATCCCGTGCAAATCTTGCTGGTGTGGGTGCAAGCGTTCAGCGGTGCGGTCAGGCGGCGCGGCATCTATCACGTCGCTATAAGGCTTCCCCGTCCAAGTGCGGCTTCCCTTCAAGTAGACCAGCACGGGTTTTCCAAAGGACGTGGCTCCCAGCGTTTCAAATCTCGGTGAGCCACCGCCTCTACGAGTGATATAGTGCAGCATCCAGAGATACCGCATCTCCGTGACCTCCGCAATCTGCGACATAAAGACATCGAGGTGTGCATGTCCAGTCATAATAACAAGCGCAGCGCCGGGTTTTAGCACTCGCGCCGACACCTCCGCAATAGCTTTATATAGCTCACTTTTTACTGCGGTTCTGTCATACGGAGGGTCAACAATAACGCAATCCACGCTCTCATCCGCTATCCACTCCAAGCCGTTCATAATATCGTCACATCTTAAATCAACATCAGCAGCCGTCAACTTTTTGGCGGCTTTCTCACGTTCCTCATTAACCTCACGTCGAAGTATAGCTTGTGCATACCGCGCCCCTATACCTCTCGCCTGCATCAAGTCCAGCACACCCGGCGCACGCAGCGCCCTCAGCGTCCTGTCCGACGCTCCATCAAGTAGCTCAGGGTGCGCGACCAAATGCGGGTGATTTAGCCAATCCACGTCCGACCTGTCCACGTTGGCAACGATTCCAAGTTCGGCGCGAATTTTCGCAACATACGTGTGCGACACTCCAAGTTGCCGCGCAATCGCACGGTTCGACAATTCTGCAAACTCTTTTAAGCGCAACGCCACGGCGGTTCGTTTTTCCTTTCGTGTCGCAGGCGTTGCGGCGTTTTCCTTACTCATACAGTACATACCTCAGTTTCGTTTAAGCCTGTGGTTCTGCTGTTAGTATATCATACTATGACAAATTTTAGGATAAGCAAGCCGATGAGTTCGGAGGTGATTTCAGGCTTGTCATTAGTACCCCTTAGACGCGCACACGAGGCGCGAAACTAAGGAGGTACTTTAATATGCTCAAAGACGATAAGGTCACGCCGCATATGCCAAGCGGTAAATTTTCGGTGATACTTGCAGACCCGCCGTGGTACTACAAAGGCGGAGGCTCATGGGCAGTGGAAAATCATTACAGTACGATGAAGCTCAGTGACATAAAATCGCTCAAAATCCCAGCGGCAGACAGTGCTGTCCTTTACTTGTGGGCTACGGCTCCGCTACTACCAGAAGCCATTGATGTAATGCAAGCGTGGGGTTTCGTGTACAAGTCTTGTATGGTCTGGGATAAGCAGCACATCAGCATAGGATACTGGGCGCGTGGCAGGCATGAGATGCTTTTAATCGGCACGCGCGGAAAGGTTTCACCGCCAGAGCCGAGGCTCAGAGAGTCATCGGTATACAGCGAGAAGCGCACAGCGCACAGCCGCAAGCCAGACTACTACTACGCTCTGCTCGAGAGGCAACACCCGAACGGCACATTTTTAGAGCTTTTTGCGCGTCGTAAGTATAGCAGTAAGTGGACGGTATGGGGATACGAGGCACCTACTGACGATGCGGGTACATGCGATGAATGAAAAAATCACCGTCACCTCAGACCTCGGAATCGCCGCCGCTATGGAGGCTCAAAGGCTTGCAGAGAAGTACGGGAAGGACTTTCTCGACTGTGATGACCTCATAGCTATTCTCGGTGTCGGTCGTAACAACGTGCGCTCTCTTATGTGTAGCGTCGATTTCCCCATACTCAAAATCGGCAATCGCAAAGTCATCAGTGTTCTCGCGTTCGCGCTCTGGTCGCTTAAAGAGAGATGCCTGTGACACTATTTCCCAATTCTTGAGTAGAACTCATCCCTGTCGCGTGTTATACTGTCCTCACGGCTATATCTCGCGGCAGGCATAATAAGGAGGATGCCAAATGTCGCAAAAAATGCAGTTAAAGGAACCAAAGCCCCGTGCTGGTAGGCGGGGAAACAACGAAGGCTCGATTTATCAGCGCAAAGACGGGAGATGGTGCGGTCAGGTCACGACAGGATATAGGTCTGACGGTGTACCAAACCGCAAGCTCGTGTATGGTAAGACACGACAAGAGGTGGCACGCAAGGTCGCGGAACTGGTCGCAGAGGTCAACAAAACTGGATACGTCACAGTATCAGCGCGTGACGAACGGAACTTACGAACACTTATGGATGAGTGGTTTGGACTATATGGAAATGCGAAAATGTCCACGCGTACTGAGGTCAATCGTCGTGGTATGCTCGAAAATCATGTATACGATGAATTCGGTGATTTTCAGGTGCAAAGCATAACCGCAAACGCGCTGCAGCTACATTTCAATAGGCTCGTCAAGACTATGTGCGCCGACAGCGTGAGCAAAATAAAGGGACTGCTCGCAAGGTTCTTTGCGTATGCGCTCAAACAGGGATTTATCAAGGAGAATCCGATGCTGGACGTAGTTATGCGTAAGCGCGAGACCATCGTGGCAGACGATGACACAAAGGCGTTACGCCCAGAAATTCGTCAGCAGGTGTTCGCGTTCGCTATGGAGCATGACCTGCTGAAGCCTATACTTATAACCTCAGCTTTAACGGGATTGCGCCCGCAAGAGATTATCGCTTTGGAGTGGAGGCACGTAAACCTCGTCAAAAAGACCCTGAGCGTCAGGCAGGCTCTCACGAGGGAGTATGAGCTTGACGCGGACGGTAAGAAGCTATCGAGCCGTGCGGCGATAGGTAAAACCAAGACGCCCAAGAGCGTCAGGGATATTATGATACCAGACGCGGCGGTGGATGCGCTCAAAGAGTGGCAGGCGTACTGCATGGCAAATAGCCTCGTGAGTAAGTATGTCTTTCCCAACACCAGAACAGGCGAACATCGCACGTACTCAGGGCTTCGCAGCTTGCTCGCACGCTTTATCAAGCGCAATGGACTGGAGGATGAAGGCATATCACTATACACTTTTCGTCACACGTTTGCCACAATCCTACTTGAACAGCGGGAAAACCCGCGCATCGTTGCCGACTTGATGGGACACGTAAAGACCAGCACCACGCTCGACATCTACAGCCACGTCATGTCCAGCACAGTATACGAAAAAACCGCCCAAACTTTGGACGGAGTTTTCGGGGGATACCTCTCGCCGTCAAGTGTCGTTACCACTTGACAGCAATTTTGACAGCAAATCAGGCAATCTTAGGCGGGTTTAGAAGTGTTTTCTGGAGCTGCTGGCGGGGGTCGAACCCGCTGCCTCGTCCTTACCAAGGACGCGCTCTACCGCTTGAGCTACAGCAGCACGATAGGAATTGCAAGGGTTTATGGGACTAAACCCGCCTAAAACGCTCTGTTATTTTGCTGTCAAGGTACAACTTTTGCTGTCGGCTCAAAATTTTGAGGACGCCCCTTACCAAGGACGCGCTCTACCGTCTGAGCTATAGCAGCACACCGACGACGACATCAAGATTAACATATGCGCAACAAAATTGCAAGCATAAGTGAAAGCGGGCGGTGAGGGGTGCAAATTTTTGA
>Ga0099364_10001401_pt1 | contig 40011 bp, 36 predicted proteins | sample TergutTh196P3_FD_73070 | JGI IMG/M metagenome (GOLD analysis project Ga0099364, IMG submission 73070) | Microcerotermes parvus P3 segment gut microbial communities from Pointe-Noire, Republic of the Congo - Th196 P3 | ecosystem: Host-associated > Arthropoda: Insects > Digestive system > Gut ... | reverse complement strand
TGGCTTTTGGGCTTTGAGGGCGGAAAAGTGCCGGTGGTGTTGAATAAGCAGCAGACGGCAACGGTCGCTCTGAAGAAGAGTTACACCCTGCGCGTGGAGGTTTGGGCGGACGGGACCTATGCCCTGGAGGGCGGTAAACCCGTCGCCCTGAAAGACCCCAGCAACTCCGGGCGGGCCCGGACCAAACCCCGGATATTAAATGTGAAGGTGAACGTGAACGTGCGGTGAAACCCCCGGCCATCATGCGGGCAGGATGCCCGCGTACCCAGGGGCAGACCGTCCGAAAACTCGTCATTGCGGATAAAGCCCGCAATGACGACAATAAGTGCGCGTTTTCGGACGGTCTGGGGGGGCTGCCCCCCCACAACATCTAGAAAAAACCACTTGCTTTTTCCGCTAGATATTGTACAATATAGCTAATGGGTGTAAATTTTATCCAAAAAGCAGCCGATAACCAATATGAAAGAGTGCCATTGTTGCGGGATGTGAATTATTTTGATAAATCCAACCCGCACAGGGCAAATTTGTGTTATCATAAGTGAGAGAAGCAGCTTTTGAGGCGAGGAAGCAAAATGGCTAAAGCTAAGAATAAGAAAAAGAAGAGCGAGCAGCTTAAAAAGACCCCCAACCTAAAGTTCCGTAAGCAAGCGCGGCTGACCATAGCCGCCGTTTTGCTGGTCATGGCGGTGTTGGCGGCGCTGATACCGCCGGGGGATATTGATGCCAGCACCGGCATGGGCACAAAGGCCCCCGATGTCTGGTCCACACCGGGCTACGATAACCGCGGCCGGGCAGTATACCCCACCGGCAGCGTGATAGAGGATGAGTACTGGCTGGACATAGAAGACGAGTTTAGCGGTGACATGCCCGACCTCAATCGCTTTAAAGCGGAAATAGACAATCCGGCCACGGGCTTCCCCTATCAGGGCGGGACACTGAATCCCGGTGTAAAGCCCTCATATACGGTCCGCCTGCTGGGCAATGACTGGGTCATAGGCGAGGAATTCTATTACGGCACCTGGCGGCTGAATAATGATGACGTGGCGATTATCTACGCCTACAATGACAGCTTCTTTGTCGAGGAGCTAATCCTGGACACCTACGTGAACACCGGCTACGAGTACTTGTTTACCCAAACGACCCCGGCCAGCGGCGTGAACATAGAAAAGGATTACGAGAACTTTCTGACGGAGTCCGTCTGCACCAATCCCATCGTATATGGATATGGTGAATACGAGCTGCTAAGGGATCCGGCGGCTTCCCAAAGTCAAAACATACAATTCATAAAGGCCTACATTGGCGACTATTCCCGGATAAGTGCCATAGAGGCGGTATTCAGCGAGTATTACGACGCGAAGGTTTTATATGATTCCTGGCAGGGAGACCCCGCCAATAATCCCAACCCGGATCCGGGCCTCCCACCCACCCAGACATTGGACGTGGTTCCGCGGACGGACTTTGCCCAGGATGTGGGCGGTTTGTATGAGTTTTATTGCGACCAGCGTATCCTGGGCGGCGCGGGTTTCTCCGGCTTCACCCTGACCAGCGTGGGCCGGGTAGGGGGCGGAACGACCCTGATTATCCGCGATGCGGACGATAACCGCGACAACAATAACCTCGGGGGATTTGCGGGGATATTGCGGATAGATCCCAATGGCTTCTTAAACGAAGCGGAATCACCGCTGGTATATGCGATTGGCTACAAGGTCTTCTCCACCGTCGGCGACAGGGTCCATACGATGGACCTGCCGGGGCAATTGGCCTTTGTCGGCGATTCCGCCTTCGAAGGGGCCAATATGCTCCAGACCATCAATTTGCAGAATTTGCGGACGATAGGCAACCGTACTTTCAAGGGCTGCAGCAGCATAAGGTCCGTCAACCTCCAGGGTGTCAACATCATCGGGGCCGAGGCTTTTTATAACGCGAGCATACAGGAAGTGGAATTTCGCAGTTCACTGACCAAGATCGGGGCGGGGGCCTTTGCCGCCGTGCCCACCAACAGTACCCTGCAAAGGGTGAACATGATGGCCATCGGTCCCAATGCCGAGGTAGAGGACTACGCCTTCTTTGGCACCGGCGGCCTGTCTGCCCTGGAGCTACGTACCGACACCGAGACCTCGGCCATCAAGAGCCTGGGCAAGGCTTGTTTTGCCCTGCCGGACACCGGCAATGAGCCCAATGTCCTGACCGACGTGGTTTTACCGGGCAACATCAGCGGCAGGGATGACCCCATCCTTGGGGAGTCCATCCTCGGGGATTGGCTTTTCCAGGGGCGGACCAACCTCCGGCGGGTGACGATGCCCGGCGCCTACGGCTCGGCCATCGGGGAGCCCGTGGAAGTGCCGCCGGGGATGTTCCGCGGCTGCCAAAACCTGGAATGGGTCCGCTTCCCCTCCACGCCCGGCGGCACGGGTTGCGGCTTTGCCACCTTCCGCACCGCGGGCGGCGCATATGACCCCGCGGACGATGGGCAGTACCGTGGTGAGTTGCTCTTCTTGGATGTCAACAACCCCGAGTTTGTCGTCTACGGCCCCGGCTCTTCGGCACTGGACAGAATTGCGGCCCCGCGCCGCTCTACCTGGTATGCCTATACCAGCGTGAATGACTATATTCCCTATATCTACCAGATGAACGACGGCAGCGAGCGTTACGAGGTCAGCATGGACGGCACATACGTCTGGGGGGTCGAAGTGATGGACACGGAAGGCGTCCTGACCTCATGCATCCTGACGGAACCGGAAAATGCGCCGGACTTCATAGATTTAAGGATTCCCGCCACGGTCGGCAAAATCTCCATCATTGGCATCTCCGATGTCTGCCTGGCCCCCAACACCCCGGAAAACCGCGACTTGCGTCCCCGCATCCGGACAGTGGAGATTGCCGACAACTCGCTCTCGAGCATAGCGGCCGGGGCCTTCAGCGGTTTAGAGTCCCTGCGGCGCGTCATCATCGGCAACTCGGTCAGGGAGATCGGCGCCAGCGCCTTTGGTGCCTGCCCCGCCTTGGTGGAAGTGACCCTTAACAGGCCAAACTTCGACTTTGCCGCTGCCGAGGGCGGCTTTAGCATGGCCGCGAACGCCTTCTTCACCACCAGCCCGCGCCTGGTCATGAATGGCATCATAGACATAGCATACGAGCCCTTTGCCCTGGCCATCGGCTACGGCGAGCGGGAGGTGGCCACAATCAACAGCAGCGGCGTCAATATCCTCTACCGTTCCCTGGCCCCCCAGCACATGACCGTCATGTACGACCACAACACCAACGAGGCCGTGCTGGTGAATTACCCCATGTACAATGAGCTGGACAAAGATAACGAGACCTACCGCCTGGACAAGGAAAGCAGGTATTATAGCGACTACAGCGTGGATTTCTACGAGCCCAACCGACGGATGTTCATGGAAAAATACAACGGACTGCTGTACCCGGATGGCACGTTTGACCCCGGCTTTGACACCGCAAAGCTGGAAGAATTCTACGAAGATAGTTTTATCTATGGGCCATGGATGAATCCTGCCTTTGTCAACAGGCAAAAGGGTGATAACGAGGTATATAACAACAATCTCTTCCCTTATTACGAGTACAAAAAGGCGGACGTGCGCGTAAACGCATACAGCATCCTGGAAAACCATGCCCGCTCCCTCTATGGCACGGGCCATCCGGAGTGGCTGCGCTCGGATGCGGATGACCTGGCCCTGATTGCCGCCACCGAGCATATCAACATACCCGCCGGCATCACCTCCATAGACACAAAGCTCTATTTTGAGGATGTCGGCAGCGGCAACATGCGCAACAAGGCGGCTTATTTTGACTATTCCCCTGCGGAGCGGCCGGACAGCTTCATCATGATTACCGATCCGGTGAGCGTGCCGGGTGAGGTGACAAGGGATGCCTTGTTCAAGGAGACGACCGTGCCCGGTCTGTTTAGCGGCTACTACGACGACAATGTGGGTCTGCCGCAACCCTTTGAGCCGGGCGGGGTGGATCGTTTGCGGGTGGAACAGACGCTGATGAGGGGCAATGACCGTATCCTGTCCGTGTCCATGAACACGGTCAAGCGATTGCCTAATTATGCTTTTGACAGTTGTGAGCGTTTGGAATATGTGGTGCTGGGCCAGGCCATGACAGATATTGGGAAACTGCCTTTCCGTAATGCCTCGTCGCTGCGGGTCGTGAGCATCAATGACAATTTCCCGGTGGAAAATGGCATTATATATTCACATTCCAAGGACAGCGAAGGCAACCCGACCGGCCATTTCACCATCGAGCAGGTGGTCTCCAACCGCGGCAACCAAAGTCCCAGCCAATTCTTGGATAATTTGGGCGTGTCCTACTACCGCCCCGTGGACGCGGTAATAAACTCGATAAACGACCCCCGTCTGCCCATGGTCAACCAAATAGCCGACGGCGCCTTCCAGAATGCCGACTATATAAACGATGTCAATCTCTACGACGTGGAAAATCTGGAACGCATTCCCTCGTTTGCCTTCCACGACTGCGACCAGCTAGGGCGGATAGATTTGCCCACGTCGGTGTGGGTCATCGGTGAGAAGGCCTTTGTCAAGGAAGAACCCTATGGCAATAAACAGTTGCTCACGGTCTACATACCGCGTGACATCGTGAATATACATACGGATGCCTTCATCAACAACTCTAACCGCAACACCATTTTGACCTATGAGGGTACGTCGGCCGCCATGCATGCAGTCGAGAACAACATCCGTCTGGAGTTGATCAAGGGTTACCGGGTGGAATTTATAGATTATGATGGCACGACCCTGTCCGTGGAAACCATACCGCTAAGCAACAACGAGACACCGGGGGTCACGGAAAAACTGGTGCCGTTCCCCCGGCATCCCGGCGAAGATCCGACGCATCATGTTTTGGGATGGGTGGAAGACGGTTGGCGGCCGGATGAAAGATACACGACCAAATCCAACAAATATTATGCCCAATATGCCGATCCCCATGCCTCCGGCAAGCGCATTGTTTCTTTCTACGACCCGATAGACGACGAGGTTATATACGAAGAAGAAGTGGAGATAGGCGGCAGCGTCCAATATCTGCCCACGGCCAGGACCCACCCCCGCCAGCGCTTCAATGGCTGGAAACCGGCCGATTCCTGGCTGGATGTTCAACGCGACACCATGGTCTTTGCCGATTATTCGCCGACCGGCTCCACCCCCGACCCCAACGCCTCACCCCGCCCGTCGTCCTCACCCGGTGCCATCCCCACGGATCCCGAGGCAGGCACCTTCACGGTCACGGTATCGGGCGGCTCTGGCTCCGGGCGCTATGTACCCGGCTCCATCGTGACCATTTCCGCCTACGCCGCGACCACCGGCCGGGTCTTTGACCGCTGGACCACGACCTCCACGGGCGTGGGCCTCCTGGAAGAAAACGCGCCCGTCACCATCTTTACCATGCCGGGCAACAACGTGGTTGTCACGGCCACCTACAGGAACAGCCTGGATTCCAACGGCGGCGGCGGTACCGTGCCGGGCAATAACACCGGCCCCGGCGGCAGTGGAGGCGGCAGTGGCAGTGGTGGCGGCGGCCAAACCACGGGAGACGGCAATGTCCGCGTGGATATCACCCTGCCGGGCATCCCCAACAGGGACATGGCTTCGGCCACGGTGACCGGTGCGCTGGATAACTTTGTCCTGCGTATCACCGAGGACCCTGCGGCCACCACGGCAGTCACGGAGGCCCTGACCAAGCAATACGGCGACATCTCTGATTTGCGCTATGTGGCAATGGACATCAGCCTGTACGATGCCACCGGCACACAAAAAATAACCGACACCTCCGGCCTTTCGCTCAGCGTGACCTTGCCGCTGCCCACCGCGCAGCTGCCTTATGGCGGCTCTAACCGCGTCATATCGGCCATCGGCGGCGAATATGACCGGCTCACGGCGCGGTTTTCCACGATAGACGGGGTGCCGGTCGTGACCTTTAGCCCGCCGCATTTTTCGCCCTATGGCATATATGCGGATTTGAACAACCTGGACGTTGCGCCGCTGGACATCACCCCCAAGACAGGAGACGGCATCCACCCGAAGTGGTTCCTGGTCGTCGGCTTCGCCAGCATGTCCGCCTTCTTGTTCCTGAAAAAGGAGAGGATACCGAAACTACAGACCGCCTAGCTTAATCGTCATTCCGCAGTTCTTTTATGCGGAATCCCCCACTAGTCGTCATTCCGCAGTTCTTTTATGCGGAATCCCCCACTATTCGTCATTCCGCAATGTTTCTATGCGGAATCCCCTACGGATAGCGATTATTGTCAGTCGGCCAGCGCCTCCCATTTCTCATACAAACGCAAAAGCCCTGCCTCCACCCGCGTCTTTTCTTCCATAAGCCGCATCAGCTCCTCGGCATTGCTGGCTAGCTCCGGCATCGACATCTCGGCCTCAATAGCCTTTAGCCGCCCTTCCCGGGCGGCTATTTTTTCTTCCAGGCGGCGAATCTCGGCGGCCCGTTTGCGCTCGGCCGCTCTTTCTTCCTTACGGGCCCAATAATCTGCCTTGGCCTCGGAGACAGTGCTGTCGCCCTCCGCATTTTTTCCGCCATCTTGTACCGTCGTGGCCGCCAGTGCCTCTTTTTTCTCGCGGTAGTAGTCAAAACTGCCGTGGAAGGCATCGCCCGCATCATCACCGCGAGCGGATTGACCGATATAGTTCACAATCCGTTTGTCACACAGATCCAAAATCCGCGAGGCCGTGCGGTTGATAAAATAGCGGTCATGGGAGACATATAGCAGCGTGCCCGTGTAACGGTTCAGGGCGGCTTCCAATATTTGGGTGCTGCCCAAGTCCAGGTGATTGGTGGGCTCGTCCAGGATGAGGAAATTGGCCGAAGAGAGCATCAGCTTGGCCAAGCTTAGCCGCCCCCTCTCGCCGCCGGAGAGCTCGCTGATGTGCTTATGTACATCGTCGCCCACGAACAAAAAAGCCGCCAGCATATTACGGATGGCCGCGTTTGCCATCTGCGGATAGGCGTCGGAAATTTCCATCATCAAAGAATTGTTGGGATTAAGCTGGGCGTGTTCCTGGTCAAAATAGCCGACATGGACATTGGCCCCCAGGCGAAAACTCCCGGCATCCGGGGCCACTACGCCGTTTAGTATCTTTAGCAGCGTCGTTTTGCCGGTGCCGTTGTCGCCAATCAGGGCAATGTGCTCGCCACGGCGGATGTCAAAATGCACATCATTAAACAGTGAAAGTGGCCCATAGGCTTTAGTAAGGCCCTCCACCTGCAAAACATCCATGCCGCTTTGAATGGACGGCTTTAGCAGCAGCCGCATTTCATCATCGGTCTGCGGGCGCGAAAGCACCTCCACCTTGGCCAGGGCCTTTTCCCGGCTTTTTGCGCGCTTCATGTGCTTTTCACGGCCAAATTGCCGAAGCTTTACTATCACGGCCTCCTGGCGGGCGATGTCTTTTTGCTGGTCGGAAAAAGCCTTGCTCTCTTCCAGGGACAACTGTTCGCTTTTCTCCACATAGGCGGAGTAGTTGCCCGTGAATGTCCGTGTTTTTTTGTGTTTTAGCTCCACCACCTTGTGGACGCTGCGGTCCAGGAAGTAGCGGTCATGGGAAACGATCAGGAGGGCGCCCCTGTAGCTTTGCAAAAAATCCTCCAGCCAATCCACGGCAGATAGGTCCAGGTGGTTGGTCGGCTCATCCAGCAGCAAGAGATCGGGGCTCTTTAGCAGCAGCTTGGCCAGGGCAATCCGCGTTTTTTGCCCGCCGGAGAGTGTGCTGACCGGCTGCGCATGCTCTGATTCACCAAAACCCAGGCCCTTTAGGATACTGCCTATCTCGCTGCGGAAGGTATAGCCGCCCAAATACTCGTAGTCATGCCGCGCGCGCTCGTATGACAAGAGCAACTTATCCAAGGCCGCGCCGCTTTTGTCCTTCATCAAGAGCTCGGTTTCAGAGATTTGCTCCTCCAGTTCGATAAGCCCCGCCTTTACGCTAAGCAGCTCGTCATATATCGTATTAGGGCTATCCATGCTTTGATTTTGCGCCAGATAACCAAAGCTTTTATCCTTGGCCAAAACCACCTGCCCCCCGTCCGGCAAAAGCTCCCCCGCGATAATCTTGAGCAGGGTCGTCTTGCCGGCCCCATTGGGGCCAATAAGCGCAACCTTATCACGCTCATCGACATGGAAGCTGGCGCCATCGACAATCTTCACATCCAAGAAGGACTTTTTTATGTCATGCACTGCTAGCAACATTCGTTTTCTCTGTCAAAAGACATCTCCTGCAAATAGCGCTTCAACAAAAACGTGCAGAAATACGGCAGCGTATAGACTTTGTCCGCATGGCCGATGTTGCCGGCGGACAGTTTTAGCCCGAAGTGTATGTCGCTGTATTTGTCGCCATTTATCAGCGTCCGCAAGGACTTCGACCGGCCATCCTTGGCTTACACCTCAACGGGAATCAGGGCCTGTGCCGTCCTTAAGAAGAAATCCTCCTCCAGGCTCGAGTCATCACGCCTATAATAATACAGTCCATAGCCATTTTTCGCCAGGGCCTCGCCGACAAAATTTTCATACAGGGCGCCCTTGTATATGTTGAGGTTCTTATTGGCCCGCAGGTCCTCTTGCGCCTCCTCGTCCAACATGGCGACCAGCAGGCCGCTGTCGGCCAAATAGAGCTTGCACTTGCTGTCGTCATAATTGCCTTTCAGCGGAAGCATGGGGAAATTCAGGCAATAGGCGATATTTATGACCCCGGCGTCGGCCAGCCATTCGATGGAGCCGCGGTAGTCACGGAAACGGGCCCCGTCCGCGACCTTCGAAATCCGGAATTTCTTGTTTTCCCTGGCCAGCTGCGGCGGTATTTGATTGAAGATATTGAGAATTCGGGTCTGGTCCATGCCCTCGGCGTATTTGCGGATGTCTTCCTTTTGTTATATGTCATAATACACCGCAAAGAGCTGGCCGTCAAGCCCGCTTCACAAAAAAGGGGCGAAAAATCGGAGTAAAATCACAAAAAAGGGGCGAAAAATCGGAGCAAAATCACAAAAAAGGGGCGAAAAATCAGAGCAATTTCACAAAAAAGGGGCGAAAAACCCTGCCCCGTACCTTTACCGCGCCTTTTTGGGACGCTGAGATGACGGGTCACAAAAACATCGCCATATAAAAGGGGATGTGGGTGATGCCATCCCTCACCATGACATCCTTCGCATAGACGATATAGGATTCCCCGATTGTTTTAGGGAACTTTGCCTTGAATTTGTCCAGTGAAGCATGATAACGGTGTGATGCCGACTTCACCTCGATGGGGGAAACCTTTTGACGCCGGACAATCAGAAAATCTATCTCCATATGATTCTGCCTGGCGGCAGAATCAGCGCGTGAATAAAAGTACAGCCGGTGGCCTGAAGCACGCAAGGCTTGGGCCACGGCGTTTTCCATGATCATCCCCTCGTTTATGTGAAGTTTGTCAAATAAAATCGCGCGGTATAACTCGTTATCCATGTATTCATTGTCATGGAATGCATGGGTAACCAGCAGCCCGGTATCCGCCGTTTCTCCTTGTCTGCCGCTTCGAAATTGCGCTGACCCAAATATGCCAGCACCGCTTGAGGCATACCGCCTACCAGCAAGTATTGACGATATATGTCCATTGTCCTGCGGTGTACGGCATCCCCCACCGGCATGGTATTGTCAAAACATTCACGCAGAAGGGGCATCGTCGCCTCATCACCCATTGCCCAGAGAAACTCCTCGAAATCCAGGGGATGCATTTCCAGGCTGTCTTCTTCGGAGGGAATGAGGATGTCCTGGACATTTTGCTTGATGGACAACAATGTCAGTTTTTATATTCTTTATTGCCAAATTGTCGGCAAACGTGTGATTTGCCGACGCGACGCGCCCCTTCGATCAGCAGCGCAGTCTTTCCCCGGTTTTCTTTTTTCCATTCATGCAGACGCTGATAAATTCTTCTTTTGAGTTCCATGCAAAACCCCCATGCTGTGCTGTGGCATATCTAAGCTGCCAAAGCCTTTATATTTAATGATTATAACAGGTCATACACGAAACTGCAAGCTGGAATCGTCGAATATTACACGAAAATGCAGGCTGGAATCATCGAAATATACACGAAACTGCAGGCTGGGAAGGGGAAAATATACACGAAAATGCAGGCTGGAGGTCGCCGCATCAGTGTCTATCCAAAGCCCGCAGGGCTTTAGCCAATATGTCTTGTGCCTGCGTCAGCAGGTTGCGGTATTTCTCGCGCTCGGCGGCGGCGGGTGGGGCGGCCTGGATGGTGGCCAGCACATCGCCGAGTCCGGCGCCGATAAGGGCGAGCCGCTGTTCCATGGAAACGGTGGTGTCGGCTGTTGTCGCGGGGTCATATGTTATTATGGGGTCGAGTGTAGCCGTGGCGCTGGCCGCTGTCATGTTGCCGGACGATGCCGTCATGGTGTCGGGTGCTGATGTGGCCGTGGCGCCTGCCCCCATGAGTTTAGCCGCGTCTTCCCTGGCCCGCACTTCCTTGTAGCCGGCGTGGATGGATTTTTTGCCGCTCATTACCGCGCCTAGCAGGTCGGGGTCGGCGTGGTCCTTGATTTTCTTGACTTTCCAGACGGTTTGCTCGCTCTTGCCGGCGATTTTTGCTACCTTTTGCCGGGTCAGAAACGGTTTTTTGTCAGCTTCTGATGAATTCATCAGAAGCTGGGGGTCACTCCCTCCGGTCGAAGTCGCCTGTCTGGCCCGCGCCTCCTCACGCAGCACGGCCTCCATCTTCAAGGCGACATCTATGCGGGCGGCATCGCTTAAATTGCGCCGCCCCAACTGGTTTTTCAGCATCCATATATAGACATCCATTTTGCTTTTCAAATGCTCCAGCTCGCGGAAATGCTTGTCCATGTCCAAAATGACGGTATCGCCCTCCGTTTCCAGTTCACGGCAGATCTGATAACGGTTATGCCCGTCGATGATGGCTCCCTGCCAGGTGAGGATGAGGCCGCGCTCGGGGCGGAAGCCGTGGGTTGCGATGCTGTCCTTTAGCTGCGCGTATTCCTCGTCCGTGAGCGGCGGGATCAGGGCGGCGAGTTCGGGGTCGATGAAGGGGATGGATTGTATTTTTGGGTCTTTTGGATTTTCCATATAAACTCCCATGTGCGCACTATGCGCTCTCAAATCAGGATAGTGAAGCTTTAGCTTCACACTAGCCACCTGCAAAAGAATGATATAACACTCTAGTTAGATAGTACCATTTATGGAGCTTTTGTCAATCTCGGCTTTATCCTTTGCTTTTGCGTTTAAAGACATGCTATAATGGGGCAAGTAAAACCAAGGGGGCAAAGCATGAACAGCGGAAACATTATTGCTGCCGGCACGGTCGCACCGATACTGTACCACGGCTCAAAAAACGGCATAATTGGCGATATCAGACCGATAAGCCGACGCCTATGCGACTTCGGCCAAGGCTTCTACATGGGAACCGAGAAAATGCAGCCGCTGACATTGATTTGTAATTTCCCGAATGCCAGGCTCTACACGTTGAAAGTGGACATGAGCGGTCTGCGTGTCCTTGATATTGAAGTCGGCATGGACTGGGCGCTACTCATCGCATATAAGCGGGGAAAGATGGAGCATATTAAGGATAGCGATATCTGGTGCAAATATGCTGCGTTTTTGTCAAATTATGACATGGTCATTGGCGATATAGCAAATGACAGGCTGTTCGTGGTGTTGGATCGATTTTTCTCCGGCGAAATAACCGATGCCGCGCTCATTGCCTGCCTGTCGGCACTGAAGCTGGGAAAGCAGTATGTGGCGCTTAGCGAAAGGGCTTGCGGGCAGATTGTGATTGTTGAAGAACAGGGCATCAGTGAAAACGAACGCCATGCACTGCGCGTGGAAAGTGCGGCCCATAGACAGGAGGGCATCCGCCGGGCCGAGGAAATATGCAAAAAGCACAGGCGTGATGGAAGCTTCTTTGATGAGATAATAGAGAGCGGGGTATGACCATGACAAAAACATTGAGTGCTTTTGAACGCCAGCTCTGCGATATACAAGGACGTTTGTTCGAGTATTCCTTGAAAAAGGGTTTGGATTCTGCGGACTTTATCGAAAAATTCATGAACAGCGGCACCTGCGGCTTCCTGGATTTACCATACGACCGCCTCCAGTGGGCCGGCGAGGAATATATAATGGAAGAGTTGATGGATGAGACGGCCGTGGAAGCGTGCGGGGAGCGTTTTGCCAATGAGGAACTGTATTGGGCCGGATACATATACCGTTACTGGCATTATATGACCGGCGAGAGCGGTCGGGAAATATATGCCCAGGCTAAGGCGCGGCGCATGAAGGAGTGCTACCTGGGCTTACACAGTATGGATGCTGCCATGGCGGTGGAGGATCTTATGGAAATCCACAGGCAGGAAAACGCCCATGTATAAAAGCGCGCTTAGTCAAAAGACATTTCTTTCAAATATCGCTTCAACAAAAACGCACAGAAATACGGCAATGTATAGACATTGTCCACATAGCCGATGTTATTGGCGGACAGTTTGAGTCCGAAATGTATCTCCCTGTATTTGTCGCCGTTTATCAGCGTCCGCAAGGATTTCGACCGGCCATCTTTGGCCTTCACCTCGACGGGTATCAGGGCTTGGGCCGTCCTTAAGAAAAAGTCCTCCTCCAAGCTGGAGTCGTCGCGCCTATAATAGTACAGGTCATAGCCATTTTTCGCCAGGGCCTCGCCGACGAAATTCTCATACAGGGCACCCTTGTATACGCCCAGGTTTTTGTTTGAGCGCAGGTCCTCCTGTGCCTCCTCGTCCAGCATGGCGACCAGCAGGCCACTGTCGGCAAAATAGAGCTTGTATTTGCTGGCGTCATAATTACCTTTCAGCGGAAGCATGGGAAAATTCAGGCAATAGGCGATATTTATGACGTCGGCATCGGCCAGCCATTCGATGGAGCCGCGGTAGTCGCGGAAGCGGGCCCCGTCCGCGACGCTCGAAATCTGGAACTTCTTGTTTTCCTTGGCCAACTGCGGCGGGATTTGGTTGAAGATATTGAGGATACGGGTTTGGTCCATGCCGTCGGCGTATTTTCTGATGTCTTCCTTATAATCGGCAACCAACTGCCGCTGGATATTAAGGGTATTTTCAAAGGTGCCCCGGACGATGTACTCCCGCACGACGGCAGGCATACCGCCGAGGATGCAAAAATCGAGGAACAGTGAGTGGCAAACAGACATCATCAGTTTGCTGAAAGACCTAAGCTCCAGCATATGCCGCAGCATGTCGGCGATGAAGCCATCATCATAGCCTTTGGCCCATAAAAATTCCTCGAAATCGAGGGACTGCATCAGATAATCGCTTTTATGGCCGACGCTGTTGCTTTCGATTTTCTTGTAGTTGACACCGAGCAGGGAGCCGCTCAAAATCACGTCGAAGCGCCCGTCGAGACAGAAAAATTTAAGCGCCGTGGCAATGTCGGGGAAATCTTGCAACTCGTCAAAGAAGATGAGGGTCTTGTGGGCGATGAACTGCTTGGACGGGTCCATGCGGGAGATGTTTTTGATGATGTCGTCCGTTTTGTAACCGTCGGCCGTGATCATTTTATAGTTCGGTTCCTCGACAAAGTTGATATGGACGACGTTGTCATAATGTGCCGCCGCGAATCTGCAAACGGAAGCGGTTTTCCCCACTTGACGGGCACCCTTTATTATCAAGGGCTTTCTGCCCGGGTCGGCCTTCCATTCCACAAGGAAACCATCTATTTTTCGCTTTAGGTAAATCATATTATCGCCCCATAATCCGCTTATTATATGTCATAATACAGCGCAAAAAGCCTGCCGTCAAGCCCGTTTCACAAAAAAAGAGCGAAAATTCCCCGTATATTCACAAAAAAGGGGCGAAAAACCTGTGTAATCCCACAAAAAAGGAGCGAAAATTCCTCGCATTTTCACAAAAAAGGAGCGAAAACCCAATATTGACCTCACCAATCCCCAAGCCCCCCCATGCGAGTTTTGACGTTTTTCTTGCCAACAATGCACGGCCTATTTACTATGCCCCCGCTCTTGGTGATAATGGCTTCGTGGACGTGTGACAAGGAAAGCAGGACTGAGCATGGAACTAAACAACAAGCAGGACAGGCGCGGCACAGGCGGCATGAACGTTGTCCGCGGTATGTGCCTGACCCTTATGTGTCTGGTCACGTTTTCGGGCTGTGGCCCGGTGACGGGCTTTTTGTCGGACATCGGCATCATATCCGGGCCTGGAAGCGAGCGGCCCACCCTGGCGGTGACGGTACCCCTGTCTGGCGGCGGGGTGGCCACGGACAGCCTGCCCGCCTATTTGCGTGAATATGTCAATGGCGTCCAGTTGGCCGTGGAGGAAATCGCCACCTGGGACATGCCCGTTCCCCTCAACATTCGCATAGACCACGACGACGGCGACTTTGGCTCCGCCGCTGAACTGACTGGGGCATATGTCCTCGACCCATCCATCATCGGCGTGGTGGCTTACTGGGGTTCCAGCGTCATGGTCCCGCTGTCCACGGTCTACGACACCGGGCAAAAGACCCTGATTGCCTCCATCGCCTCCGTTCCCTCGTTGACGCAAAACCCCTCTGACTATTTGCTGCGCAATATCCCTGACGATGGCCAAATCAGCAAAAAAATGTCCGACCATGCGAAAATGCAGGGCATAAAACGGGCGGTCATTTATTATGAGGACTCCCTGTATGGCTTCGAGATGGCCGCCGCCTTGGAAAGCTACGCCGCCGACATCGGCATAAACATTGTGGACAAGCTGTGCTCCCCACATCTGGAGCGGGAGCTGCCGGCTTTGGAGCAAAAATGGCGTGCCATCGGCTGTGAGGCCGTCTTTTTGGTCAGCACCCTGGACGAAGGCGTGGCGTTTTTGAACGCCCTATATGGCCTGGGCTTTGCGGGCAGCGTCATCTGTTCCAACGGGCTGGACGATGCCGCCCTGCCCCAATACCTGCACACCTGGGCGGCAGACATGGGTGAGCTGATTGTCTGCTCCACCCTAAAGCTCGGGCAGCCGGAACAGACAGCCTTGATGGCAGATTTCATCAAAAACTATCAGGCCCGCTACGGGACGCCGCCGGATTCATGGGCGGCCCTGGGCTACGATTCCGTGATTATCGCCGCCCGGGCGATAGTGGAGCACAATATCAACAGCACGGACGAGCTAAGTGCATATCTACGCACTGCGGACAGTCTCGGCGGTCTGTACGAAGGAGCTGTCTTTGACGAACGCGGCAACATACAGGGCCAGCCGATTTACTTAAAACGCCTGACTGAAGTAGGGTTTGAGTACATAGATTGAGCCTGTATACACCCCTGACCCCTGTTTACGAGGAGCCCCCATGCCTGACCAAAACTCCATCTTCCGCAAGGTCTCCCTGGACCGCCTATCCTCGCCGGAACAGCTGGACCAAAAACTGACCGTCATCTCCCCCATCGGCTGGGCGGCGCTGATATCAGTGCTGGCACTGATCGCGGCGGCTTTGGCCTGGGGCTTCCTCGGCACGGTTTCCGACAAGGTTTCGGGCTCGGGGATGCTGATGTACGGGGAGGGCATCTACACGCTCACGTCGCAGACGGGCGGCCCGGTCAGCGACCTCTCCGTCCGGGCGGGCGACTATGTCGAGAAGGGGCAGGTCATCGCCCGCGTCGAACAGGATGAGTTGTTGCGCCGGATAGAGCGGGTCCGCGAATCCCTGGCGGCCCTGGAGGCGGTGGACGTCGCGAACCTTGACTTGGACGTCGCCAGTGCCAGCGGCGATGTCTATGCCGAATTTGCCCCGCTGGCCGAGCAGATCCGCGCCACCCGCGTCCAATATGAGGCCCAGGGGCTGGAAGCGCACAAAAACGAAGAGGACCTGGCCAAGCAGCAGGCGGAACTGGCGATACAGATATCGGCCTACAAACAACAGATATCCGTCCTCGATGGCCAGATAAAGCAATACGAGGCCCTGCTGGCGTATCAACGCGAGGTGGAACTGGACTCTGCCAAGGACCAGGACCGCATCCGCGCTGCCACGCCCAGCGCCTACGAACAGACGGCCAACCGCCCGAATTACGATGCCACCCTGGGCCAGATGCAATCACAGCTGGAGGGCATGAAGATACAACAGGACGGCCTGAAAAACGAGATTAAGGCCCTCGAGGCCGACATAAAGGAATATGAAGCCCTACCAGGACACGACCCGGGCCAGCTGGCGGCGATGAAGGCGGAACTGGACTCACTAAAGCAACAGGAAAAGGGCGTGGCGGCGCAGATAAAGACCTTGGAAGGCCAGATAAAAGAGTATTCGGCCCTGCTGGCCTACCAACGGGGGATAGAACTGGAAAACGCCCGCTGGCAGGATTTGCAACGCAGCCTGGAACCCAGTGCCTACGAACTGGCGGCGGGGCGGCCGGACTATGACCCCAACCTCGCCTCGATGCAATCGCAACTGACGAACCTAAAATTGCAACTGATACAGGCCGAGTTTCAGGCCGGGCAGGACTCGGACACCGTCACCCAATACCTCTGGAGCGGCCACGACCAGACCGGCGAGCAGATATCGGCCCTCGTCCGGCAGTTTTCCGATTTGAAACAGGTACGGGACCAGGACTTCCGGCAGCAGCTGGCCGACCTGCTCCATCAATATGGCCTCGACTCCCGCATCACGGCCGGTTTCGCCGGCACCATCACCGAACTGACCATCAGCCAGCATGACTATGTCCAGCCCGGCTCCCCGCTGGGAAACATCATCCGCACGGGCGGGCAGGGCGGCCAGGGCTCCAGCGTCATCCTCTATGTGCCGCTGGACAAAGGCAAGCTCATATCTGAAGGCATGGAGGTCAATGTCTCACCGGCGACGGTGAACCGTGAGGAACACGGCTACATCATCGGGCGGGTGCGGAAAGTGTCGGAGTATGCCGTCAGCCAGGAGCAGATGATGACGACCCTGAAAAACCAGCAACTGGTCCAGGCCTTCGGCGGGCAAATGGCCGTCATGGAGATTGACGTGGAGCTGATGCACGATGCGACGACACCCAGCGGCTACAAATGGTCCACCCCCAAGGGCGCCCCGGACCCGGTAGCCCCCGGCACGATCATCAGCGCCGAAATCCGCGTCGGCAGCCGCCGCCCGATAGACATGGTCGTACCGTTTATAAAGAAACTGTTTACAGCAACCTAAAAAACTATGAAAAAAACCCCGGAAAACACACCCATAGCCCCGAAAACATCGAACCGCGTCCGTACCCCCTCCATCCTCCAGATGGAAATGGTCGAATGTGGCGCGGCATCCCTGGCGATGATCTGCGCATACTACGGGAAATACATCCCCCTCGAAAAACTGCGGGTCGAATGTGGTGTCACCCGTGACGGCGTGAAGGCCGGCAACATCGCCCGCGCCGCCATGAAAATCGGCTTCGAGGCCAAGGGATTCCGCAAGGAACCCGCCGACCTGGCCGAACTGAAACCGCCGATGATCATCCATTGGAACTTCAACCACTTCGTCGTCTTCGAGGGATATAAGGGCGGCAAAGCCTACATAAACGACCCCGGCAGCGGCCGCCGCACCGTCCCCTACGAGGAATTTGACTTAGCCTTCACGGGCGTCGTCCTGACCTTTAAGCCGAACGACGACTTTACCCGGGGCGGGCAAAAAAGCAGCATGACGGCCTCCCTCACTAAACGCCTGCGCGGGGTGAAGACCGCCATCACCTTCCTCATCATCATCGGCCTGCTGATGGTCATTCCGGGCATCATCATTCCGGCCTTTTCGCGCCTCTTCATCGACGAAATACTGCTGGCCGGCAAGGATACATGGCTACGGCCACTGCTACTGTGCATGGCGGCGACGGTCGTTTTGCAGGGCGTGTTGACCGGCCTGCAACAACGCTACCTCCTGCGGATGGAAACGAAAATCGCCCTGCTGGGGGCGGGCAGCTTCTTTTGGCATATCCTGCGCCTGCCCGTCCTGTTCTTCCAGCAACGCTCCCCCGGCGACATCTCATCGCGCCAAAACTCCAACAATACCGTGGCGGCCTTCCTGTCACGCGAACTGGCGGAAAACGTCATTGGCATCATCACCCTGATTTTTTACTTCTTGGTCATGCTGCAATACAACGTGCTGCTTAGCATGTTGGCACTCGGCCTGGCGGCGGTGAACATCGCCTTTTTCAGCTATTCGTCGGGCAAAATCGAGGCGACGAACGCAAAACTGCAACAAGACGCCGGTAAACTGGCGGGCGTGTCCGTCTCCGGCCTGTACCTGATCGAAACACTAAAGGCGACGGGTTCGGAATCCAGCTTCTTCGCCAAATGGGCGGGCTTCCACGCCAAACAGCTAAACGGCCAGCAAAAAATGGGCGGGCGCGGCCAGGTGCTGGGGAGCTTGCCGAATCTCTTGGCGAGCCTGGCCGAGGTCCTGGTGCTCTGCGTGGGCGGCATCCAGATCTTAAACGGCAACCTCACCGTCGGCGCCCTGATTGCCTTCCAGACCCTGATGGGCAGCTTCATGAATCCGATCGGACGGCTGACGCAAATGGGGATGCAGATAAAACAACTAAAGGGCGACATGGCCCGCTTGGACGACGTGCATAAATACAATGTCGATGAGTTTAGCGACCCCGAACGCGACCCGGCCCCGGAGCAGATGGACGAAGAGAATTTTGACCCGCTAAAGGGCTATGTCGAGATACGCGATTTGAGCTTTGGCTACAATGTCCTCGAGAAACCGCTGATAGACGGCTTTAGTCTGAGCCTGAAACCCGGCGACCGCGTGGCCCTCGTCGGCTCGTCCGGCAGCGGCAAGAGCACGGTGGCGAAAATCATCGCCGGCATAAACCGCCCCTGGGGCGGCGAAATCCTTTTGGACGGCGTGAACAAGGATGCGCTGCCGCGCAATGTCATCAACAATTCCCTCGCCGTGGTCGATCAGGATATCAGCATGTTCGAGGGCAGCGTCCATGACAACATCAGCATGTGGGACAAGACCATCAGCGACGTGGACGTGGTGAGCGGGGCCAAGGATGCCTGCATCCATGACGACATCGCCGTGCGCGACGGCGGTTATAACAGTTTCGTCAGTGAGGGCGGCATGAATTTCAGCGGCGGCCAACGCCAGCGGCTGGAAATCGCCCGCGCCCTGGCGATAAACCCGGCCATCCTCATCCTCGACGAAGCCACCAGCGCCCTGGATGTATACACCGAGCAACTAGTATCCAACAACATCCAACGCCGTGGCACCACCTGCATCATCGTCGCCCACCGCCTCTCGACCATCCGCGACTGCGACGAAATCATCGTCATGCACCAAGGTAAAATCGTCCAACGCGGCACCCACGACGGCATGAAGGACAGCCCCGGCTTGTATGCGGAGCTAATCCAGACGGCGGTTTAGAATGCGGAATGCGGAATGCGGAGTGCGGAATGCGGAATATAGTACAGTAGCAGAATAACGTAAAACATACGTAATTCCGAATTCCGAATTCCGAATTTAAGGAAACAAACCATGGCACTACTTAAGCGTAAAGAAAACATCCCCTTCTGGCCGCATGACGATGGCGGAGCTTTTTTCGTTATCAAAGGCAGCATAAACATCTACCACAGCGAAATCAGCCCCGACGGCCAAGCGCTGGGCCCCCGCCGCTTTCTCTTCCAGATGCAAGAAGGCGAACTCTACCTGCCATTGCCGCCGCACCGCCGCGCCGACGGCAGCACCATAGCCCTTTTAGCCATCCCCGTCGGCGAAAACCAACTAAACTCCACGAAGCCCCGGCTCTCACCGGCCATGCGCCCCTATGTACAGGAATTCGTGGAACAATGCGCCCGCAGGATGGGGTATCTACGCGAACAGACCGAGGCCGCCTACGATGAACTGGAACAATGTGGCATTGACACATATCTAGCCACCCTCATCCGCCTGCTCGATGAACATATCGAAATGGAAGCAAAGGAGCTGCGGTACAGAAACCGCCGCCGCTATGCGGGGGAAGCCGCCTATTTGTCCGGTGCCGTGGCCGCATTGAAAGCGGTCATACCGGGACGCAAGACGAAGACGGACGCACTGCTGGAAACATCGGCGGAAACGGACAAGCTAATCGCCGTCTGCACGGCGGTCGCTAAGGCGGGCGGTATGGAAATACATGTCCCCCGGGCCATGCGCGAGGGGAAGATGGGCAAAGACGCCGTCGAGGCCATCGCCGCCGCATCCCGCTTCCGCACCCGGGAAGTAATCCTTACGGATAAATGGTATAAACAAGACGGCGGCAGCCTCGTGGGCAGACGTAAAGATGGCGATGAGCCCGTCGCCCTAATCCAGAAAAGCCCCCGTAGCTACATCCTCTTTGACCCCGCCACTGGCGAAAAAACCAAAATCACGGCAAAAGTGGCCGAAGGACTGGAACCCAAGGCCCTGATGTTTTATAAAAGCCTCCCCATGCACAGCTTAAGCGGCAAGGAAGTGCTGCGCTTCGTCCTCTCCGGCACGGGCAAGGCCGACTGGATATGGGTGTTCATGATGGGGCTGTTTGGCGGCCTGCTGGGGATGCTCTTTCCCGAAATCAGCGGACGGGTCTTCGACACGGTAATCCCGGACGGCGACCGCAATATGCTCATCCAAATCGGCTTTTTATTGGGGGCGGTCAGCCTCTCCACCTTCACCTTCGAGCTGACCCGTGGCTTTGCCGCCCAGCGCATCTCCGGTGCCGCCGAACGCGACCTGCAATCAGCGGTTTGGGACAGACTCCTTTCATTGCCGGTAGGCTTTTTCAAAAAATACTCGGCCGGTGAACTGTCGGGTAAGGCGATGAGCATCTCGCAGATTCAGCAGACCATTTCCGGCGTCGTGACCAACACCGTCATCAGCAGCATTTTTTCGATATTCTACATCTTCGTCATGTTTTCAAAGAGTGCCCGGCTGGGCCTGATCGGCTTGCTGATCGTCATTGTCACCCTGCTTATTTCCTTGGCCTTTGGCTACTTCCAACTAAAGCACGAAAAAGAGCAGTTGCAGATAGATAATAAACTGAGCGGGCGGATGTTCGGCTGGCTGTCGGGACTGTCGAAAATCAAGATGTCCGGCTCGGAGAAACGCACCTTTTACAACTGGGCGCAGCTGTTTAAGGAATCCCGCGCCATCACCTACCGCAAGGAAAGCATCGGCAACTATTCGGCGGTTTTTAACTCCGTCATTAGCCTGCTGGCCTTGATTTTCCTTTATATGGCAATGGGTGCCGCTGGCAGTGAAAAGATCGGTATCGGTGCTTTCATCGCTTTTAGCGCCGCCTTCGGTAGCCTGATGCAGTCTTTCATCGCCCTGTCGGGGGCGATCATGAGTGCCAATGTCATCGGCCCTTTGTACGAGGAAGCCAAGCCCATCTTCGAGGCCGTGCCGGAATATGACGAGCAAAAAAGCGAGGCCCCGGCGCTAAGCGGCGACATTGAACTCTCGCGCATCCATTTTAGCTATGCCACGGAAGGGCCGCTGGTGATAAAGGATGTCTCGCTCCATATCAGGAGCGGCGAACACGTCGCCCTGGTCGGGCCCTCCGGCAGCGGCAAATCGACCCTGTTTCGTATCTTGCTGGCTTTTGAGCAGCCGGACAGCGGCGAGATATACTTTGACGGCATGAGCTTGTCGCAAATGGACATCCGCTCCGTCCGCCGCCAACTGGGGGTGGTATTGCAATCCGGCCAGCTCTTTGCCGGCAGCATTTTTGAAAATATCGCCGGCGCCAATCCGAATATCACGATGGACGATGCCATGCAGGCGGTAAAAGAGGCCGGCATGGAGGAAGACTTGCAACAGATGCCCATGGGTCTGCATACGATGGTCTCGGAGGGCATGGGTACCCTCTCCGGCGGGCAAAGACAGCGGTTGATGATTGCCCGGGCCCTGGCCGGCAAGCCGCGCATCCTCTTTTTTGATGAAGCGACCAGTGCCCTGGACAATAAAACCCAAAAAATCGTCTCTGACAGCATAAACCAGTTGAAGGCGACGCGCATCACCATCGCCCACAGGCTGAGTACGATACAGGAATGTGACCGCATCATCGTGCTGGAGGGCGGCGTCATCACCGAGCAGGGCAGCTACGACAAGCTGATGCGCCTGGGCGGCACCTTCGCCGCGATGGCGGCGAGGCAGTTGGCGTGAGGAAAACCCATGACACCAGACCAATTCGAAACCCTATACCGCGACCACTTCCGCCGCATCTTTAACTACATCCGCTTCCGTGTATGCGCCCCCCACACGGCAGAGGACCTGACGGCGGACGTCTTCGTGCGGGCTTTTGAATATGGCGGCAGCTTTTGCCCCGAAAAAGGCTGTCCGGACGCATGGCTGGCGGGAATAGCCCGCAATGTCCTCTATAGCCATTATAAAAAAACCGCCGCCGCGCCGCAGATGGCGGAGCTTAGCGACTGCCTGCCGCATGGCACCGACATCGAGGGGGAGTATTTATACCGGGAAAATCTGCGCTGCCTGCTTGGGCATATCGACGGGCTGAACCCGAGCCACCGGGAGCTCATCGCCTTAAAATACATGCAGGGGCTAAATAACCGCGAAATAGCGGCCCTCACCGGCATGAGCGAAAGCGCTGTCGGCTCTGCCCTCTTTCGCATCATCGGCACGCTGAGGAAGCAGATGGCGAGCTGAAAAGGTGAAATGGGGACGGTTCTTTTTTCACGCCCCATTTCACCCATTTCACCATTTCATTAAGCCACCCCATGCCGCGCCCGACCAGGCCGTAGCGAAACCATTAGACAATCATTTATAATCTATCTCGAAAGCCGGCTCCATGCGGCTGATTGCATTTTTGCTTAGGCCATGGCCGGATGCGACCAGCCGCCAATTTTCAGCAATCGTTTTTTGGATATCTGCGATTATGTGCTTGGCCTCGCCGGTTTTTATATCATAATATTCAGCCGTCGAAGCCGCCAGATCAAAGCTGATGGCATTGTCGTCCGGGCTTACATACAGGGAAAGCGTATCCCCGTAAACATTGGGGTTCACGTCATACGCGGGCGATAGTTTCCATCCCCGCTTTGTCAAGAGAAAACCGTGGTTGCGAAGATGGTCGTCCGTGTTTGAGACGGCCATGTTAAATACCATCCTTTGCCATAATTCATATAGGTCTTGTTTTGGCGAAGCCCCGTTGGATTTAATAAAATCAGCCATGTTCAGGTAGCTCGCTCCCTCCGCTCCTTCACCGTCTGTTTTGCCAAGCAAGGCCATTGCGGAAGCAAAATGAATCCTGTGGCTTCCGGCCCTGTCAAAACGCTTGCTCAAAAACGTGCTTCCGGCATCGGAAAATGTTTCCAGTTTGGCTTCGGGAACATTCAAGCCGCATCTGGCGGCAAGGTCACGCACGACCATTTCCCATGCGCCGAAATTCCATTCATCATGCCTTGACGGAAATTTTGCGATCCACAGTGAGCCATCCGCTGCCTGCACGGACGCTTTTGGCCTCGCACCGCCCAAAGAAGAGCCCGGCGCAAGCAGCTGCCGGAGCCATTTTTCTTCCTGGATATTTTTGTCGCCCTCAAATGCCCAGGATGCCGCTTCCAATGTCCGGAGCGTAGTCCACGGGGGAGCGCACAGGCCTTTGTCCGCTGATAAAAACACCCCATTTTCTTCCGTGGAAAAACGCAGCGCCCCCATTCTGGTTTCGTCATGGACACCGAGCAAATAATCACTTTCGGAAAGCGTGCGCGGCTTTCGCTTTTCTGCTTTTGCGCAGATTGCCTCCCTGCGTTTCATCAACAAACGCCCCCATCGGTCCGGGCAGGAATCCAAAAACACACCGAACAGCGGTTTGTCGAGCGCATATTGACGACCCTTAAATAAACGCAGGTCTGGGTCGAAAAGAAAATTCCAATCATTCGAGCGAAGCCAGTCATCACTGTATTCAAAAGAAAAAAACTCCCTCCCGAGCCCGCTGCTTACAAACAAACTGCCAATAAGCACGGGGGATGAGTCCATCCAATCCGCATAAACATAGATCGTTTTTTCAAGGCTTCCCATCATTCATACCTGTTTTTTAGGGGCGCGCTTCCTTATCGGCAACGCCAAATCCTGTAGCTTGCGTCCCAACTCATCATCCCTTGCTATGAGCAATAAATCCTGGTCCATGCCGTTCAGGGCGTGCAATACGGCAGCATAAATGCCCATGGATACCGAGGGCGAGCCTTTTTCCACTGCCCATAGCGTCGCCCGGCTGATGCCGGCCCTCTCCGCGACCAGTTCCACAGACAGTTTACGGCGTAGTCTCGCCATTTTTATTTGCCCGCCCATCGTTTCCAATAATTCTTGCGATCCTGGCATCAGTATCACGGATTTCTTACCCAATTAGCCCACCTCCGGTTAATGTTCATTATTATAAACTATATTGGGTGATATGTCAAATATTATGAATGTTAAGTATATGAAAAAACTAGATATTTCCCCCGTGATACTTTTGCGAAAACGCGGTATATAACAGTAGAAGCATTAACTCACACAAAGGAGGAAGCAAGAATGGATCAAAACAAAGTCAAAGAAGCATTTGCCGACGAGACATTCGTCAAGGAACTGCTGGGTCTGGAAAAGCCCGAGGACGTGCAAAAGGCCCTGAAAGCCAAAGGCATCGAGGCCAGTATCGCGGACATCATGGGCCTGCGGGACATGCTGATGAAGACGGCGAACGGCGGCGAGATGTCGCTGGAGGAAATGGACACGGCGGCAGGCGGCCTCTCTGAGAGCCTGTTGCAAGCATTGCAGGGTAGCAACATATCGGTGAACTACACCGCGGAATACTGGCTCAAGGGTCTACCCGGTGCGACCGTGACACCGGCATGGTGAGTTAGCGTCGGCAGGGGCACGGATTCTGTAGGGTGGTGGCTCTACTCCCGCCGATTAGAAAAGGAGAAACGAAAATGGATCAAAACAAAGTCAAAGAAGCATTTGCCGACGAGAAATTCGTCAAGGAACTGTTCGCCCTGGATAAGCCCGAGGATGTACAAAAAGCCTTGAAAGGCAAAGGCATCGAGGCCAGCATCGCGGACATCATGGGACTGCGCGATATGCTGCTGAAGACGGCGGACGGCGGCGAGATGTCACTGGAGGAAATGGACACGGCAGCGGGCGGTCTCGGAATAGCTTTTGAGTCATTCACCGTCAACTACGGCATAGAATACTACTTGCCCAAGGATGAAAACGGCAACATCAAAGCATCAAGATGGTAGGAGGCAGAAAAATGGATGAAAAACGCATCAAAGAAGTATTCGCCGACGAGGCTTTTGTGAAATCCTTGTTTGCGATGGAAAGTCCGGAAGAGGTGCAAAAGGCCCTGAAAGACAAAGACATCGAAGTCAGCATCGAGGACATCCTTAATCTGCGCGACTCCCTGATGAAGGCGGCGGAAGCGGCAAGGAAAAATGGCGGCGAGCTGGCGTTGGAGGAACTGGACGAGGCAGCGGGCGGTTTCGTGTTGTTGACAGCCGCATATTTGATAAACACGGCTCTCATATCCGGGCCATACGTCGCCCCGCTGCTCTTCAGCGACACCCGCAGCGGCATACGCTGGTAACAGGGGGATGCCCACATCGTTTCGCGATAACACCGTAGGGGGCGATGCCCACATCGCCCCGTGTTGAACAGGAGAAAACGCTCATGGACGAAACACGCATCAAAGAAGTATTTGCCGACGAGGCTTTTGTGAAGCAGTTGTTTTCGCTGGAGACCCCGGAGGAAGCCCAGGCGGCCCTGAAAACAAAGGGCATCGAGATCAGCATCTCGGAGCTGGTGGACCTAAAGGACAGGCTGCTCAGGATGACACAGGAAGGCGACGAGCTATCGGTGGAGCAACTGGACAATGTGGCCGGCGGTTATTTAGACATCATCACCGGCATCATCATTACCATCGCGATCAATGATGCTAAGTCATTTTTCTCGGGCCGTTGGTAAGTCCACAAGCCGGAAAACATATTCAACGCCCGACCGCTTGCGCTATGGGGGAAACGCAGCGGTACTAAGGCCCCTGCCCCAAAAGGCGGGGCAGCGACCAAGTGCCGGCGTTTCCCACATTCGGCTTATGAATATGTTATCCGCCTTGTTCACTCAAAAAGGAGAAACATCATGGACGAAACACGCATCAAAGCAGTATTTTCCGATGAGGCTTTTGTGAAGGCCCTGCTGGAGCTGGAGAGCCCGGAGGAAGCCCAGGCCGCATTGAAGGAAAAGGGGCTGGACTTTTCCACCGACGAACTGGTGGCCCTACGCGATGCCCTGCTGAAAATGTCCGAGAAGGCCGGGGAAAACGGCGGCGAGCTGTCGGTCGAGGATTTGGACGAGGTGGCGGGCGGGATGCTGGCCGGCCATGCCGTCAGTCTGGCCGCTCGCATATGCTTACCGCTTTTGGCGGCAAGCGGTGCCGCCGTGGTATCTTTATTCACGCGAGGCCGTTGGTAGGGGGGGATAGGAGAAAACGCTCATGGACGAAACACGCATCAAAGAAGTATTTTCCGACGAGGCATTTGTAAGGAGCCTGTTGGAAATAGAGGAGCCGGAAGCAGTGCGGGCGGCCATCAAGGAAAAGGGTATCGAGATGAGCCTGGAGGAAATAACCGGGCTGGGGGCAATGCTAGTGGATGCACTGGAAAAAGCCGCTGAAAACGGCGGCGAGTTGGCACTCGAAGAGTTGGACGAGGCGGCGGGCGGCTGGTGGGTAGCCACGATGCTGATACATACCGCGAAGACGGCCGCGCCCTACATCGTCGCGGCGGCCGCCACGAGTGCCGTGGCCACCAGCGCCATTCTTAGGCGTTGGTAGGTTTGTGAAAAAGGAGGAAACAAAATGGATGAAAAACGCATGACAGAAGTATTTGCCGACGAGGTCTTTGTAAAAAAACTGCTCTCGCTCCAGACCCCGGAGGCGGTGCAGACGGCCCTGGGCGAGAAAGGCATCAAGCTTAGTTTGCAAGAAGTGGAAGCAGTCGGCAAGGCATTATTGAAGGCCGTGGAAAGCGCCAACGAAAACGGCGGCGAGCTGTCGATTGAGTCCTTGGACGAGGTCGCCGGCGGGGTAATGATCAGCCAGGCCGCCGCCCAGGTGGTGACACGGGTAGTGCCCGTGGTACTCGTGGCCCTAGGCGGTACCGCCGGCGCAGTGGCTTCATTCTTAAGCCGTTGGTAGGGAAATGCATAATGCATAATGCATAATGCATAATGCAAAATGCATAATTGGAACAATGGTAAATTTCATGTCATTCTGAGGGAGCGCTTGCTTGCGCGAAGCGCAAGATGCGACCGAAGAATCTTAGGAGAAAAACAATGGACGAAAAACGTATGCAAGAAATATTTGCCGATGAGGCATTTGTGAAGGAACTGCTTTCGCTGGAAACCCCCGAGGCGGTACAGGCGGCCCTGAAAGAAAAGGGCATCGAGCTTAGCCGCGAGGAAGTGGAAGAAATCGGCAAGGCACTGCTGAAGGTAGTGGAAGCTGTCAGCGAGAATGGCGAGTTGTCGATGGAGTCCTTGGATGAAGTCGCCGGTGGGGTTTTGTCGACCGGGGCGCAGGTAGTGGTCAACTTGGTCATTCAAGCCGCGAAGCCGGCCATCATCCCCGCCCTCGTGGCGACCGGTGCCGCCGCGGCGGCCGTGGGCGCGTTCTTCAAACGTTGGTAGGTGAGATGAGTTGCAAAGTTGAAGCCGCCCCGCTACTCCTGAACTTGGAGCTTACGACCCGTTGCCCCCTGCATTGCCCCCAATGCTACTGCGATCTGGAGCGGGGCAAGGACTTGGACGTGGACAGGGCCCGGGAGGTATTGCGGCAGGCGGCGGCCTTGGGTACGCAGCAGATAAACCTAAGCGGTGGCGAAACGATGGTTTATCCCCATCTGCATGAACTGCTGAAAGAATGTGCCGCCCTCGGCCTGATCAGTGCCGTGGCCCTGAGTGGCCATGGCATAAACAAAGACTCGTTGAACGAACTGATTGACAGCGGCGTGGGTGAAATCTATGTGTCGCTTAACGGCTCGACCGAGGCCATCTCGAAAAAAAGCCGTGACGGGCATGGGCTGGCGATGAACACCTTGGAACTGCTTTCGGGGAGTGCTTTCAAGCAAACAGCCGTGAACTGGGTGGCGCAACGCTCCAATATTGAGGACTTTAGTAATGTCGCCGCCCTGTGCAGGCGCCTGGGGGTGAAAATGCTGGTCGTGATGGCCTTTAAGCCTGACTCGGCCCACAGCATGGAAGCCGCGCCCGGCGGAGAGCAGATACGCAAGCTGGCCCAGGAGATTAAGCGCCTGAGAGAGGAAGAAGCGGGACTGATCATCGAAGTGGAAAGCTGCTTCTCGCCGCTGCGGGCCCTGCTGGGGCAGAGGTTTTTCTTAAACCTTAATACCGGCTTCGGCATGGGCTGCGGGGCGGGGCGCGACGGGGCCAGCCTCGACGTGGACGGCAATTTCACACCCTGCCGCCATTTGGATTTTCCCGAAAGTTACGTGAATTTGGACGACTACTGGCGTGATTCGCCGATATTGGAGCAGTTGCGCCATGTCGAAGCCGCCCCGGCAAAACCCTGCGCGGCTTGCAAGTATGACCGCCATTGCCTAAGCTGCATGGCGGTAAACGTCAAGATGAACGGTCGGATAGCCAAGGGTAATGCGTATTGTATGTTATGGGATAATGCATGAACATATCGCCGAAAGACAATGACAAGGACATCGAAGCAATGCTGTATGGCATGGACTTCTCCGCAGGGCATGAGGCCAGTGTCTGGGAGAAGGTTTTGGCGCGGCTAAATATGGGCGATGAGCTAAATTTGGACAGCTTGGACAATGTGGCGGGCGGCGCGGCCAAGCCGCAGGAAAAAGGAGACAAGAATGGACGTAATCAAAAAACATGAAAACGAAACAACAATACTGAACATCCAAGGCAAGGTGGATTCGGTGAGCGCCCCACAACTGGAAGAAATACTGCTCCCCACCTTTAATGAGGCCGAACAAGTCATCCTAGACTTTTCCGAGGTGACATACGTGACTTCGGCGGGACTGCGGGTACTGATCACCGGCCACGAAGCCGCCCAGGCCAGAGGCGCATCCATGACACTGCGCCACGTTTCCGAGGATGTCATGGAAGTGCTGGACATGACGGGCTTTTCCAGTTTTTTGGTGATAGAGTGAAAACCCACCCCTACATCTTCGTCATCGTCTGTAGCCTGGCCTATACACTGCTCACGGCACTGCTTAACCGCATCCTCGAAGGCCAGACGGGCGGCATAAACGGCTTTTATTTAAGCAAGACGCTGGTGACGATGCTGCCCATCGCCCTGATGGCATTGCCGGCCTTTTACCTCGGCCTGGTGGGCAAAGGGGATTTTGGGACAAAGCACTTGGCAAAGGGCCTGCTCATGGGCCTGCCCCTGTTGCTTTTATTCTTTGTCCTGTATGACGTGGGGACGTTGGTGGCGGGCGGCAGCTGGCGCGGACAGGCAACGCCTTTGACCCTTGCCTTACTCGTGTTGTTTCAACTGACGGTGGCTTTCTCCGAGGAACTGCTGTGCCGGGGCATTTTGTTCAATGCCTTGCGGGATAAGCACGGCGAAAGCGGGCGCGGATTACTGGCCGCGGTCTGCCTGTCCTCGTTCATCTTCGGCGTGATGCACTTTATCGGCATGATGAATGGGGCCCCGTTCATGGCGACGCTGTCGCAGGTATTGGCCGCTTTCTTCATCGGCATCTTTTTTTGCGCCCTCTATGTCCGGACGGGCAGCCTGCTCGCGCCCATCATCGTCCATGCATTGTTTAATGGCTTCCATGGATTGAAGGATGTGCTATACATCGAGGCGGCGGTCCCGGCAGACACTACTGTAGCGCAGGCGACGCTGGTGGATTATCTGGCTGTACCGATGATTGCGTTATTGTTTGCATTGTATGGATTGCTTTTAATGAGAAAGCAATTACAGTCTAAACGGCGCGCCGGGTCGTCGCGCCCTACGACCCTTGAATCCTGACCCCTGAATCCTGACCCCTGATCATTGAAAAGAGGCCCACATGAAAATCAAACTCAGCATTAAACATAAAGTCGCCGCCATCTTCGCCGTCGTGGGTCTGATACTGGTCCTCGGCATCGCCGGGCTGCTCTATGCGATAAACTATCAGGGGGTCGCGGCGTATTATGCCGACATTGCCTTTCGCTCGTCCCACATCGCCGCCGCCTTGGTGGATGGCGACAAAATTAACAGCTATCTGACAGACGGGCCGGATGAAAGCTATGTCTACAGTGAGGATTTGCTACGGGAGTTAAAAATACTGAATAATCTGACATTTTTGTATGTGCTGGCCCCGGATGCGGAGCAAGACGACCTGCTCTATGTATTCGACATCTTTAGCGAGGGCAATGACCCCTCGCACATATATACATTGGGCGAGCGCGCCGGGGAGTCGGAAATCGAATACGACGTGGTCATGGGCATATACGAAAGCGGGGAAGCCATATACCAGGTTTCGGTCACGAAAAGCGAATATGGCTACCTTGCCACCGCCCCCGTTCCGGTGCTGGATGGCATGGGCAATGTCACGGCGGTGGCCTGTGCCGACATCAGCATGGACGCCGTCATCGCCGACATCCGCTTCCAGACCGTCGTCATCGCCGGCATCGTCCTGGTCATCATGGTTTTGGCGCTCATTGCCATCTTGCTCATCATCAATAAAAAGGTGCTAAAACCCGTCATTGCCCTGTCTAAGCATATGTCAGATTTTAGCGCCGAGGAAGGCAATCTGGAACACTTTGACTTTAAAGCCAGCGGCGACGAGATTCAGGCCATGGCCGAAAACTATAATGCCATGGTGGGCGACATCAAAACCTACATCGAAAACCTGGCCGCCACCACCGCCGAGAAGGAGCGTATCGGTACGGAGCTGGGCGTCGCCACCCGCATCCAAAAAAGCCTTTTGCCCTGCATCTTCCCCGCTTTTCCCGACAGGGCGGAGTTCGACATCCATGCGTCCATGTTCCCCGCCAAGGAGGTTGGCGGCGATTTTTATGACTTCTTCCTCGTCGATGAGCATACCCTCGCCGTCGTCGTGGCCGATGTTTCCGGCAAAGGCGTACCGGCGGCCCTGTTCATGGTCATTGCCAAGACCCTGATTAAAAACAATGCCCAAAAGGCCGCCCCCGGTCCGGGCAAGAGCCCCGGTGAGGTCTTCGCGACCGTCAATGAGATGCTGCGCGAGAACAATGCCGAGCGGATGTTCGTGACGGCTTTCATGGCCTATATCGACCTGAAAAGCGGGGCGATAAACTGCGTAAACGCCGGCCATAACCCGCCGCTGATCGGCCGGGCGGACGGGAGCCATGAATATTTGCGGGTCAAGCCGGCCATCATCCTCGCCTGCTTCGTCGGCCGGACCTACGATGAATACGAGACGACCCTGGCCGAAGGCGACAGCTTCTTCCTCTACACCGACGGCGTGACCGAGGCGATGAACGAGGCGGAGGAGCTCTTCGGCGAGGACCGCCTGCTGGCGGCGCTGAACAGGTACGGGGAGCTGCCGCCCGAGGGCTTGCTCCATGTCATAAAGGACGAGATCGACAGCTTCGCTGGCGCAATGGAGCAGGCCGACGATATTACGATGCTGGCGTTAAGGTATAAAGGAGAAAACCCATGAACGAACTATACGTCGAAGCCAAACTGGAAAACGTCGATGAGGTCCTGGCCTTTATTGCCGGGGAGTGTGCGGCCTGCCCGCCCAAGACCCTGAAGCAGATCAACATCGCCGTGGACGAAATATTTTCCAACATCGCCCGCTACGCATACAATCCGGAGATTGGCGGCGCGAGCGTCCGCATCGCCGTCGGCGACGAGGTGACGGTCGAATTCGAGGACAGCGGGAGGGCCTACAATCCGCTGGCAAAGGACGACCCAGACGTGGACCTGCCCTCGCACGAGCGGGGCGTCGGCGGCCTGGGGGTCTTCATGGTGAAAAACATCATGGACTCGGTCGAATACCGCCACGAGGGCAACAAGAACATCATGACGATAAAGAAGGGGCTGGATTTGCCCCTCCCCTAACCCAGATACCCCGCCACCTTTGCCCTCAGCATTTCGCGGGCGGCGGGCTTGACCAAAAAATCATTGCCGCCGGCCTGGATGGCCTGGAGGACACAGGCCCGCGAGGAGTTGCCCGTCAGGAAGATGACCTTGTGATGGTCCTCCAGGGCCTCGTGTATGCTAGCCAGTATCTCCGGCCTGTCGTCCACGGCAAGGATGATTTTCTGACTCCCGCCCGGCTGCGGTAGGATGGTTTTCATGTATCTGTCCGAGAGGACTCTGGCCTGGTCAGCCACCTTCCCATATTCTTTCTTACCCATCAGGTAGCGGAAGCTGTTGAAGGCCGGCAGGTCACCGTATTCGCTGCGTTCGTGGAGCTCGGCGATCAGTCCCTGCGCCGCCTTATAATCCTCCAGTTGAATCAGGGTACAGATGGCTGCAAGGTTGTGGATGAGCCCTAGCTTTTTTTCCATTTCATAAAAAGCCCCGGCAGCAACGCCGTTTTCACCGGAAGCTTGCGCTCTTTGCATGTCAATGGACAGGGAGCGGGTTTCGGTAATGAAGGGCATGATGCGTTTTGTCATCTGCTCAATGCGTTTATAGGCAATGCTCCGCAAAATATATTCGCCTTCGGTCGTAAGCCATCGGGCGTAGACCCGGGAGAGCAGTTTCATCATCCTGTGGAGGCCAATCTCGAAGGGCGGCCAGTTCCGGGCGGCGTAGTGCTCCTCCAGCGTTTCAGAAAGGCCCTGCGAAAGGTCGATGTATTCGTTGATGGCCGCGTGCATCTGGTCATATTTACAGTTTTTGGGTACCATCAATCCTTTTATGTGGTAAAAATAGTATGAGGGGTACTCCGGCATGGCTTATCCTCCTGTGTGTGCGTTAGCTATCCAACAGTGGCGCAAGTAACTGGGCCGCGCCCTCGCAGTCAAAGACCTCGAGCGCCTGTATGACGGCCTGGAGCGCGGCATCCTCCGCCAGCCCTGCGGCAAAGGGCCGGAGCAGTTTAAGGGCGGCCATGCTGTCGAAATCAGCGGCGGCGGTCTGTGCCGCGGACAGGGTTGCTTTGTAGGCGGCTTCGTCCAACTGGCCCTGCGGCTCCCCGGCCCCGTCCGGATACCCGGCCAGGGCTGTGGTCAGGGCAGCGTGAAAATTTCCCAGGTCCTGGCGGAAGGCCGCATATGTATCGACGGGGAGAATGCCATCTTTGGCCTCCGTCTCCAATGCCCCCGCCCGCAAGCCGAGGGCGAAGGCGCCTATGTTCCGGAGTACGCTCTTTAGGCCGTGGATCTGGACGGCAAAGTTTTCGGCGTCCGCGTCTGCCATACAGGCGTCCATCTGTGCCATCGTCTCCGGCATGAGCCGGGCCGAGAGCCGGACCGCGCTGACATAGACATCGATGAGGCCGCCCATTGCATCCAGGGCCTGCTCCATCTCCAGGCCCGCCACCGCCCGGAGTGCCGCATAGTGTTTATAGACGGATTTTGCAACCGTATCCTCTGCTGCGGGCGTGGTATCACCGGCTCCTGCCACAGCGTCCGGGCTCTGCCCCGCCATCTGCCGGGCCGCCTCCCTGAAGCTTACGGCCTGCGCCTCCTCCGGGTGGCTATCCCGCACATATTTCAGCAAAACGTCGTCCAGGGCCACGATGTCGATTGGCTTTGACAGAAAACCGTCGAAGCCGAATTTTTCAAATAGCCCCGCCTGCCCGACGATGGCATTGGCTGTCAGGGCGACGACGGGCTTTTGATAACCCAGCTTGCGGATGCGTCCCGTCGTCTCGATGCCATCCATTTCCGGCATCATGTGATCCATGAAAATGATGTCATATTCGGCCCCGTTTTCCAGTTTTTCCAGGGCGGCAAAGCCGCTGGACACCACCTCGATGCCAAGGCCGTAGGGCTTCATCAGACCCGTGGCGACGAAACTGTTTGTCTCCACGTCGTCCACGACCAAGACACGGCCATAGGGCATGGGCTCGCGCTCGATTGCCTGACGGCGCAGCCGGGGGTCGGCGGCGAAGCGGAAGCTTTCGAGATTTTTAGCCAGTTCCCTGCCCAGGGTCTGCCCGCCTGTATAGCCTTGGGGAATGGAGAGGGTGAAGGTGGAGCCGATGCCTTTTTCGCTTTCGACTTTCAGCTTGCCCGCCATCATGTCGATGAGGCTTTTGGTAATGCTCATTCCCAGGCCCGTACCTTCCGTGGCTCGGTTTTTGTCCAGGTCAAAACGTGAATAATCGTCAAAAAGTCTGGCGATTTGGGCTTCCGTCAGGCCCTGGCCCGTGTCACGGATGGAAAAGACCAACCATACCGTGTCTGCGTCCTCACCCATCTCGTGGCGGCAGTCGAGGCAGACCAAACCCTTTTCCGTGTATTTGAAGGCATTGGAGAGCAGGTTATTCAGGACCTGTTTTATCCGCAGTTCGTCGCCGAAGAGCTGTCCGGGGATGTCGGCGGAGACGCTTAGGCGAAACTCTATCGCCTTGCTGCCGATACGCATGATATTGAGCTGGACGGTGTCGTTTATCAGGCTGGCCGTGTCATACAGCGTGGGCATGATTTCGAAGCGGCCCGTCTCGATCTTGGACAGGTCGAGGATGTCGTTTATGATGCCCAGCAGGACATGGCCCGAGCTGTATATTTTCAATCGGGAATACCGCTAGGTATTCCCGGCGCGGGTAGCGGTTCAGCGAAGCTGACATCCTCACATCCGCTACCCGTCGCATCCGCCGGAGGCTCAACTCAGTGGGGGACTCCCCCACTGAGTTGAACAGAGCCTCCTTGGAACCGGGGCTGATTTCGTCGCTGTCCAGGCCCATCTCCGAGATGCCGATGATGGCGTTTAAGGGCGTGCGGATTTCGTGGCTCATCGTCGAAAGAAAGCGCGACTTGGCCGCACTGGCCTGTTCGGCGGCTTCCTTGGCCGCCAGGTGTACGCCGATCGAATAGCGGCAGAGCAAGATGATGAGCAGATATATCATCAAGATTGCCGCCAGCCCATATATGTCCTCGTAAAAGGCACTGTCGCCGGGCATCAGGTGGAAACCCAGCCCGAACGACGTGACCGCTATCGTCACGACGGCAATCAGCATCGAGACGACGAGACCCGGTATGTCGAGGTACAAAAGGGACAAAAGAGCCAGGCCGATCAAGAAGATGAAAACCAGCCACTCCCCTGCGGAGACGAGGGCGACCCATAGGATCTCGGGCACCGCCGCGGCCAGGGCTGTCAGGATGACGGCCTGGCGATTGGTGAGCGGCAGATAAGTCACGAGCAGGGTCAGGCCAACCATGACGGCACAAACGAGGGCGCGGGTGAGCATGAAAAAGGGATCGTCATGGTGTTCAGGAAAGGCCAGGGCCATTTTCAAGGCCGCATATATGATGATGACGAGCCGCGTGAGTCTCCGCGCGGTCCGGTCCGCATTTTGGCTGCCGTCCATCGCTATTTCCTTCGGGTGTGGGTGTGGTTTTATTTACTATATATGCTATGCGGGGGCGGACGCAATGGCTGTTGCGTGCTTGGTAAAAAAAGTGATGAAATCGGTAGGGAGCTAACAATTTTGCTTTCTGGCATATACCTATGTTACAATCTAAAAACAGGAAGGAACACCCATGTACAAAATCGCGCTTATCGAAGATGATAAGATTATTTCAAAGACGCAGGAGCAAAAGGTCCGTGCCGTCGTGGAGGGGCAAGGCATCGAGCACCGCATATCCACCTTTGACAGCAGTGCGGCTTTTTGGGCGGACTTCGCGAAAGGCAGGCGTTTTGATTTTATTTTACTGGACATCATCATGGATGGCGTGAGCGGTCTCGCGCTGGCGCAAAAGATCCGCCAACATGACAAGGACGCTGCCATTGTCTTCTTGACCGTCAGTCCCGACTATGCCCTGCAAGGCTATGATGTGGGGGCACTGTATTATTTGGTGAAACCGCTGGACACAAAGATGCTGGCCAAGCTGATTGCCACGGATTATGAAAACCGCTTCCAAAGTCATTTTTTCATCGTCCGCTCCGGCTCCCAGAGCTTTCGCCTGCCGATGCGGGACATCATCTGCTTCGAGACCCGTGGCCGCCGTATAATGGTGACTACGGCGGCAAAAACTTTCGACTGCCCCGGCAAGTTGTCGGAGATTCTTAGGATCCTGCCGCCGAATTTCATCCGTTGCCATGTCGGTTATGTCATCAACCTGAAAAATATCCAGAAACTCACGCGCACGGAGGCCCTGGCCGTGAACGGAAAGCGGATCGCCGTAAGCCGCGCCTATTCCGAGGCGGCACAGGCGGCATTCCTAAAGCAAATCTGGGATGGCTAGATGGTAAATAAAAGAGTTTCCATTTACTACATACTGCTCATGGCCGTAGCCTTCGGCCTGCTGTTTTACGGCGGCATCATCCGGCCCTGGTTGCCGCTTATGCGCGGGGAGGCGATAGCCGCCGCTTATTATGACCTGAATATCCATGTCGGCGAGAAAATCCCGCCCCCGCGATACTACGCCACGTCTTGGGGCGATGCCGATTTCGCCGTCGGCATCCTGTTTTTGGCACTGGGGACATTGTGCTTTATTCTGGGCATTGTCCGCACCCTGAATAAACTTGGCTGCTGGCAGATGTGCCTGATTGCCGCATCCGCCATTCTTTTTGCCCTGATGACACTGACGATGACGGACTTTGCCGAACATCGTTATCTGAATGAAAGCCGTTTTTATGTTTTTTGGTTTGCCTTTTTCGGCTATCCCGCCTTTTTGCTCTGGCATTTTTTCGACTGCCAACGCCCGACGCTAAGACGCTGGCTGTGGCCGCCGCTGGTACTGGCCGCAGCCTACGCCCTGGCCGCCATCTGCATGTACTTTCTTTGCGCCCTGCCCTTCGACATGACGGAAAGGCCATACACATACATGACGGCCGGTGGTGTCACGATATACCTGATGACAGGCGCATTACTAAAAAAAGATAAGACCACGGCCTTTTATATGCGTAGCATCCTGGCACTGGGAGCGCTCTGGGGCATACGCATATTGCTGATGACGCTAAACGGCAGCAGCTTTTCCATCCATAATGAATATAAAAGTTTTTTCCTGATTGTCCTCTTGTTCATGGTCGGCTTCGCCCTGTACGCGGACATACGGGAGCTGGCCACGTATAAGGGCGACATCCGTATGCTGGAGATGAAAAACGAATACATGCTGGAAAACTATCAGTCGCTGGAACTCCACCATCAGCAAATCGCCGAGATGAAGCATGAGATGCGCCATCATTTTCTCATACTGCGCGAACTGTGCGAGGGCGGCGAGCACGAACGCCTGCTAAAATACCTAAAGGACATACAGGGCGGGTTTGAGAAAATCGAAGAACCGGTGGCCTGCGACAATCCGGTGATACAGGCCATCCTCGGCCATGCGGCCAGACAGGCGCGGGAGCTATCCTTTGACATATCCTTTGACATCATGCCGCTGCCGGCATTGGAAATAAGCGATGCCGACCTGGTCAGCCTGCTGATGAATCTGCTGGACAATGCCCTCGAGGCCAACGCCCGCCTGGAAGATGCGGGTGGGCGATTCATCAGCGTCCGCCTGCGCCCGCGCCCGCCCTATCTGTGCCTGGCCGTCGCAAATGCCTGTCAGGGCGGAGCCGAAAAGGCAGAGGGGCTTTACAAAAGCACGAAGGACGACCCCCTCTTGCACGGTCACGGCCTCGCGGCCGTCCGCTCCATCACCCATAAATACGACGGCATTTTCTCCTTCGAGCATAAGGGCGACACATTCAATGCCGAAATCGTCCTGTCCGTAATCGCTCCCTGACCAAGAATGTCATTTTTTTTACCAACTTTGCAGGCTCCACCACATGGGGCTTGTTTTATTATAGAATTATTTATACTGAGTGAGCAAGCCGTTGAATAATCATAAGGCTTGCGGAGTATCCCACCGGAGACCCCATGTACCGAATCGCCATATGCGAGGATGAAAAAACCTTCCTCGAAGAAAACGAAAGAATCTGCCGCGGCATCATGGAAAAGCTGGATGCCGAGCATGAAATTTTTCTGTTCGAGAGCAGCGCCGCCCTCCTCGACGCTTTTTTCGCGCAAAACAAACGCTATGACCTCTGCTTGCTGGACATCGTCATGGACGAGAGCAGCGGCATGAAACTGGCGCAAAAACTCCGCGAACACGACTTTGACAGCGTCATCATCTTCATCACCTCGCATCCGGAATACGCCATAGAGGGATATGGCGTGAATGCCCTGCATTATCTCGTGAAACCCATCTGCCCCGACAAGCTGGAGCGGCTGGTCGCGGCGGATTACCACCGCCGTTTCCACCAAAGCCATATCGTTTTCCGCACCGGCGTACAAAACCTCCGCATAGCGACCAAGGATGTCGTCTATCTGGAGATAGTGGGCAGGAGCGTGAACATCGCCTTGGTGGATGGTAGCTCTGTCCAGTATCAGGGGCGGCTGTCGGACTTTCTCAGCGGACTAAAACAGTTTGTCCGCTGCCACAACTCCTTTGCCCTGAACATCGCCAATGTCCGCGAGATCGAAAAGACCTGCGCCATAGCCATAAACGGCAGACAGGTACCCGTCAGCCGCACATATTACAAAGACACACAAAAAGCGTTTTTACAACAGATGAGGAAAGTGACGTAATGAAAAACATAATAAAAGACGGGATAATTAAGCTAAAAAACACGGAAAAAAAGATCATCATCTTCATTGCCCTGCTCATCCTCGGCATGGCGGCCATCATCGCCTTTTTGAACTTCTATGTAAAAATTTACCAAAACCCCTACATGAGGCAGGCAGTGGTCAGCATGGCGGAGGGCTGGGATTGGCAGACGGAGGCGGGCCCGAAGCAACCCCTTTTAAGCCTGCGGGCCGGCCCCAGCGTGGCGGCGGGCGAGACCCTGACCCTGACCCGGACGATGGACGTGGAAATGGATGAAGCCGCCGTGATGATCCGCGCCAACCACCAGAGCGTGGATGTGTATCTGGACGGGCGCCCTTTATACATTGACCCCGCACCGACATCGGGGAAAAACCCCGGCATGGCCCTGCACTTCATCCCGCTGCCGACAGACTACGTGGGCGGCGAGTTGAAAGTGGAGCTCACCTCCCCCTACAGCCTCTACTCGGGGCGTACCTCGGCGATAACGCTGGGCAGTATTACCTCACTGGAAGCCCACACGCTGTCATTGTCCATGCGTGCTGTCGTGCTGATGGCCGTCTGCATGGCCCTGGGTTTCGCCGTGATCTTCTTTGTCTTCTTGCAAGCCGCCAAAGGGTCTGTGCGTCCGGCGAATTTGTCGTTGGGTCTTTTTGCCATTATCTGGGCGCTGTATTATGTCTGCACAGAGTTCATCGCCTTCCAGTTTTTCAACCCTTTGCAAATGTCCCAGTTCAGCATCGGACTCTATATTTTATACCAGGCTCCGCTGTCCCTGTTTTTCTACTTTTCCTTCAAAAAATACCGTAAGTGGATGCTGCCTGCCGTCGTCATCCAATGCGGCTTTGTGGTCGTGGCCTTTTCCTTGCAGTTTTTCGGGATAAGGGATTTCCCCGAGCTGCTCAATTTCCAAAACCCCATCCTCTACGGCGGGATACTCTGCGCCTGCGTCATTGCCACCTTGGAGGCGATAAACAAAAACCGCATCATGTACTTCATTGCCCCGCTGATGGTGATAAATTATATCATCCAACTGTATAATCTTTCGATTTTTTACTTACGTAATGGCGTTCCGCCCTATTTGACGATCATCGACGCCTATTTTCTCCTGGTTCTCTTCATCCTCGCCTACAATATTGGCCAGTTTTTCCGCTCGTTTTACAAAAGCGAGCAGGAAAATGAAATTCTTGCCCTCCAGCATGGGATGGCGATGGACAGCTACGAGCGGGTAAAGGACCATCTACAGGAAATCGGCGGCCTGAAGCATGAAATACGCAATCACCTGACGGCCCTGTCGACCTTGCTACGTGATG